>OLRJ01000295.1_pt1 | contig 52625 bp, 38 predicted proteins | sample 1672741 | NCBI WGS metagenome assembly OLRJ01 (sample SAMEA3136719, study PRJEB25190) | human gut metagenome | biome: human gut; feature: human-associated habitat; material: faeces | place: Austria | collected 2013 | reverse complement strand
ACCCGCCTTCCGTCTTCTTACGCACATAAGACTGGAACTCCTTGTAATGATCCAGAATATACTGTCCCTGATTCCCATGGCACGACAAGATATAAGAAATCAATGGCTCAGGTTCCGGCACGATAAGCGAATCCTCATACCGCCTCCACTCTATCTTTTCAAAATCCTTCTTAAGAATCTCTTCTCCGTTCTCTTTTCCAAAACGCTCATACAGATTCTTTGCCGCCAGTACGATCCGGTCATCGAACTTCTGGACCAGTTCACTGACTTCTCTCATATGATCATTGCCATATGTACTACAGACAAATCTTCCTCCCGGCTTCAATACACGTTTTACTTCCTTGCAGACTTTCGGAATATCCTCGCAATAAAACAACACATGATTGGCAATTACAAGATCAAATGAATCCTCATCATAAGGTATTCTTCCCGCATCAAATACACGAAACCTGAACCTGCTGTCGTCTGCACCGATCGTACGCCTTGCATCTCTTAACATTCCATCCGATATATCTGATACTACAATCTCCGTCTGTTCCGGGATCTTATCCCTGTCCACGTTCCACAAAGTGCCGTCTCCACATCCCAGCTCCAAGACCTTCATTCCCGGCTTTAATTCCAGTTGTTCGAAAATCCATGGAAACCATCCTTTCGTATTCTGTGAATACAGACTGTGTAGGTTAATTCTTGCGGAAATGTTTGACGCATCCTGATACTGGTTCTTCATACTTTTCTCCATACCGGTCAGATGGATCAGATTCAACATCTGGCTCCAGTCAATGGAGTGTTCTTTCTTAATCAGATCCGACGTATCCTGAATTGCCTGCTCCACCAGCTGCATCTGTTCGATGCGGTCACGGACTAATTTCAACTGAATGTTAAGAGAGTTGAGCATGAAGTGATAGTCTGCATCATCGATCGTCATATCCCGGATGTCATCCAGAGAAAAACCCAGATACTTTAAAAGTAATATCTGCTGCAGTCTGGCGAAGTCTTCATCTGTGTAGAATCTTGCGCCCGCTTCTGTGACGTAAGATGGTTTTAATATATTCTGTTTGTCGTAATAGCGAATTGTCCGCAGGGTCACGTTGGCCATGCGGGCAAATTCATTGGATGAATAGTAGCCTTTTTTTTCATTTCCTCACCTTCGTAATTGTATCGGCTATATTTTAAATCATATAATTAATCACTATTTTTTTGATTTTTTCTTTATAAACGAACCAGCATCCCTCAATGGTTTTGTAATCTTCCAAGAATTTGATGATTCATACGAATCTATTAATGCTTTCCATTTATTTTCAGACTCTGCCATTTCCCTTTTTTGCATTTCTATTTGCATTTCTAAATTATGTATAGTACTTATACTATTCATAATTTCTTCTTCTAATCTTTTTATATATGCTTCTTTTTCTTCAACTTCTTTGGGTATTCCAAAATTTCGCACTTTCAAATTTTTATAAAAATCTGGCAATGTAAAGTTCATGTTTTTTTCTAATATATCTAACATTTCAGGATTTTTCAAAATGTGGTCAAACCTTTGCAATCCCAAAAAATTCACTTCATCTCCAGTACATTTTAATAAACACTGCGCTTTTTCGCATTCTAATTCCTGAGCAGTATTCGAGCTTTCATTTACGAAGTCTTCCTTGAAATACTCCACAAACTCTTCATTTGTCATATAATCAAAAATATAGCTTTTCAGCATCATCTGAAGATTAATTGCTGCGTAAACCCTTTCTTTAGTCAAACCGCTTATTTTGTTTTCCGAATCTTCTTCCCACCTGTATCTTACCAGTCTCTCATCTAAAACATAAATTGGATATCGAATTACCATTCTAACCCAAAGTTCATAATCTTCAGCTCCTACATATGCAAGATTAAAAAATCCATCTATTTTTTCAAATATACATTTTCTTATTAACGACGAAGAATTACATAAACAATTCCCTTCTGACAGAAAAAATCTTAGCCACTCTTTTTGAGATTGATTTTTTGCTTTCTCAAACAAATCAAAAATCACCTTATATTTTATATTAGCATCTTCCGATTTTCCATCTATAATATTTGCTCTTGTAAAACATCCCCCATATTCTTTATGATTTTCCATAAATTCTATTTGCTTTTCTAATTTTTGATTTTCCCATATATCATCACTGTCAATTTTAGCAATATACTCTCCACTTGCATATTTTATTCCAAGGTTTGATGCATATGCCACATGACGATTTACTTCCGACGTTATAACCTTTATTCTTTTATCATTAAACGCCCTTATAATTTCCAACGATCCATCTGTTGATGCATCGTCAACGATAATTAACTCAAAATTTGTATATGTCTGGTATAAAACACTTTCAATTGCTTCTTTCAAATATTTTTCATTATTATAATTTGGTAAAATTATGCTTATTTTGGGATTCATTATACACCTTCCATATCTATACAAATTATCCGCAAGTCATCTATAACTTGCGGATAATTATTATTTCCTGCCGATATTTATTTTATTCGTCAAATAACTATAATATTCTTTTACACCTGTTTCAAATGTTCTAATCTCACCTTTATAGATTTGCTTTATTTTTGAATTATCCAATACGATTTTTCTTACATCCACACTTCTTGCCGGTTTATAAGCAACTTCAAATTCCCCATCTATCTTTTTCAAAATATCTATTACCATATTCTGACTGATTCCTTCATTAGAGCTCAAATTGAAAACTTCTTCTTCTCCTTCGTAATCAACAAGAGCCTCTAACATCTTACACACATCTTCAATATAGATATAGTCTCTGATATTTTCGCCATCTCCCCAAATTTCCAGAGTTTCCTTACAGATAGACTTCTTAATTGCAGCATCTACAAAGCCAACACCTTTATGGTAATCCTGTCCCGGACCGAACGGATTTGAAATTCTGGCAATACGCATTTTTGTATGTCTCTGAGAGTTAAACGTACGAATAACATTTTCAATACATAATTTGACACTTCCGTAATGATTTATCGGAACAGGCAACGCATTTTCCTTGATCGGCTGTTCTTCCTGTACTCCGTAAACAGTCCCTCCTGAAGATAAGAAAATCATATTTGACCCTTGATCTATTAACATCTTGCACAGTTTAATAGTCTGTAAAAAGTCTCTTCCATATCCCTGCATATATTTTTCATTAGAATTTCCAGGATTTACCGTGCTCAGGGAATGAATAATTAAATCCATTCCTTTAACAGCATTTTCAAGAACAAGATCATCAAAGAAATCCCCTTCTATATATTGAACACCTGTTATTTCTTCTTTGGGTAATGCCAAATCAAATGAATAGACCTCTAAATCTTCTCTTTTCGATAACATTCCCGCAAGATTTCTGCCTATAAATCCATTTCCACCTACAATAAGAATTTTCTTATTTTTCATCTTCTTTTATTCCTTTCAGTAACGCATCACGTACTTTTTCAGCCTCTTTTTCCCAAGAAGTTGACTGCGCAAAAACCAGTCCTTTTTTTCTGATTTCTTCAAGTTTATCTGTATTTTTCAAATAATACTCCATAGTTTCCGCAATGTTTCGAGGTTCATATTCAACTAAAACAGAATTTTCTTCATTCACAAGCCAAGTACTATTTTCTCCCTTTGAACAAACTGCAACAGAATTTGATGCCATAACTTCCAATGGAAGTAATGATAAATTTGTATTTGAAATAATCAGGCACAAATCACATTGTGAATATACTTTTGATAATTTGTCTACACTCATGATTCCCATATCTTTGTGCTTAAACGGAATTTCAAAAGTACTTATATCCCATCCTGCAAATACAACTTCAACTTCCGGCATTTTCTTACATAACAAGTCAAGTGCAAATAATCCGATTTCAAAATCCCGCCTCGGTGTAACAGGTCTTGCATAAAAGAACACTCTCTTCGTAGTTCCTTTTTTCTTTAAAGGCACATACATATCTTTATCATACGAAAATCCGAAACTATCAGCTTTCATTCCAAAATCAGAAATCAGTTTATCTTTTATCCAATCTCCGGCTGTAATTCCTCTAAATCCAAATTTATACGTATTTTTTGCCAATTCATAATATGAACCATGTGGGAAGAAAAATGGTTCATAATCTTGTACGAAATAAAATTTTGAAACTGTATTATCAAAATTTTTCACAAAATATGCAGTTTCCCATGAAGTAGCAATTGTTGCATGTGCAAATTTTGCATATTTTACATCCCAGTAAGCTTCTACCCGCTCATCTAAAATCGGGAAATTTTCTTTCAAAAATTCTCTTACTGATTTATTATCATGTAAAGATGGAGCTCTAAACAAATATATTCTGCTGTGAAATCCCATTTTTTCTAAAAACGAAACAAATCTGAAAATATTCAAATGTCCTCCTGAACCTTTTCCCATTTCAGGTATAACCCAGTTCAATATTTTCACTTCATCATTTTTATGAATTTCAAATTCCTTTTCTTCAAACGGAATTTTTACGTCGTCAACCAAGAAATCAAAATCATATAAAAATTGATTTTTAGCAGACACGACATTTGTTTTTTCCAAAAGCTTTCTATATATCCCTTTTATACCTTTTTTCTTTAAAAACGGTATAATTTTTTTACAAAATTCTTGTACAGTCATTATTACGCCTTCCTTTGTTTATATTGTTGAGAAATTTTATGATCAAGCCAATTCTTTTTCTTCATTGAATAACTATCGTATTTCCCACCCAGATAGCCGCCACAATACCGGCTAAAATTTCTCGATGTAGAATACAACAGCCAATGTATCTTTTCCTTTTTGCTCATTTCCAAATGTCGAATATATCTTGCATCTGACAATGTATGCTTTACAATCATCAACGGTAACTTTATCCACGTTTTCGCAATCTGATAATTTTGAAGATAATAAAGCCCTTTATACTCATCATAATATCTCATAAAATATGTGGACAATTTATAATTATGCGAATGATAAACTGGAGCAAACGGACAATACAATTTTTTATATCCTAGTTCAATCATTTGCTTAGCCCAAATCTGGTCTTCCGCAAAAGAAACATCCTGATATGGATACTTTTCGAAAACATCTCTACGTATACATGAATTATTATCAGAAAAGAAAGACAGCAGATGTCTATACCCTTCTTCTTCTTTATAACGCTCTCTATTCTCATCTGTAATCTGAAAAATAGTATTATCATCCCCAAAATTTTTAAAATGATAATACAAATCTCTCTTATCTATCACATTGCAATTCGGATATGGATAATGGATACCGAATCCTCCAACAATCTCCGGATCCGACTTCATTGCATCAATAAAATTCTGCAGCCATTTTAGCGATGCTGGCATAGCATCCTGCGTAATGAAAACTATATAATCTCCTGTACCTTTTGAAGCACCATAATTTCTCGTTTTTCCATGGCCAAACTCCGAAGCCGGAATTTCATATAATTTACATGGGAATTTTTTTATTGTTTCAACTGTATTATCACTAGAGCCCGAATCTACACAAATCACTTCATATTCATATGTAGTTTCTTGTGCAAAAACTTTTTTCAATACTTTTTCAAATAGTACCCCTGCATTTTTTGTAGGAATCACAATTGTAACATCCACGATATATACTCCTCTCACTTACCGGAACAACTTATACATAAATTTGATAAATGCCCACAAATATATTGCAATTCCTAAGAAAACAATAAACGTTTCAACATTAAAGCGTTTATAATTCACTTTAACAATACTTGCCTTATCAGTCATTGCCTTATCATTTACTGTCAATTCACTTTTTGTTGATTTTTTTTCCGTAATATAAACTGCAACTGATTCTGTATCCTTCATTTCTTCTGCTTTTAAAGTCAACTTATATTCCTTGCCTTTGCTATCTTCCTGCTTAGGCAATTCCACATTTACCATTCCCTGTTTCTGCGGATTGCTGCTTTCAAACAATCTTGTTTCTGTATCTGCCTCAGAAATAGTTCCTTTTCCTACTACTTTCCCAGTTTTAACATCTTCTACAGTCCATCTGTAATTACCTATTTCCTGTCCGTCCTGTTTTAACATTTTTATTGTAAATCCAGAAAATCCATTATTCCCACAGACAAATGTCTGTTCCATTACAGAACCTGTAGTTAGAAAATCGGTTTTTTCGTAAGATAAACTTCCTATATCTGTATTATATATCGGTCTAGACCATGTTCCATATGCATAAGCCGCACCTACTACAATCATAATAATTGCTATTCCTATTTTTTTAATTGTTTTCATTCTATTCAACCTTCTATTTATTCAGATAGTTCTCCTGCATAATAAGCCCGTTCAAACTCTGTTCCTACAATATCACTTGGACCATCATCACGAATATGACCTTTTTCAATCCAAATTGCTCTTTTGCAAATCTTTTTTACTTGATCAATACTATGTGATACAAACAGGATTGTTGTATCTTCTTTCATCATTCCATGAATCCGCTTCTCACATTTTTCCTGAAATCTAAAATCACCAACAGATAAAACTTCATCAACAATCAAAATATCCGGTTTTCCTATTGTCGCAATTGAAAAAGCAAGTCTCGCCAACATTCCCGACGAAAAGTTTTTAATCGGGACATCCATAAATTCTTCTAACTCAGAGAATTCCACAAGATCATCATAGTATTCATCCATTTGCGCTCTGTTATAGCCAAGAATAGCACCATTTAAATACACATTTTCTCTCGCTGTCAGATCCATATCGAATCCTGCTCCCAATTCAATCATTGGTGCAATTGTCCCTGCAACTGACACAGAACCCTTCGTTGGCTTCAATACACCGGCAATAACTTTAAGTAATGTACTTTTTCCGCACCCATTTAATCCTATTAATGCGACTGATTCGCCTTTTTTTACTTCAAAATCGATATCACTTAAAGCCCAAAATTCGTCAAATTTCAAATTGTTCTTTAATCGTTTGATTAAATATTCTTTAAAATTATCTACCTTTTCACTCGATAAATTAAATTTCATCGAAACATGATCCACCTTTATAATCGTATCCTGCTCCATAATAAAACTCCTATACCTTACAAATTCAAAATAAATTTATCCTGTTGTTTGTAGAACACCCACAATCCCAAAAATAATGTAATTATTACAATAATAAGTGGAATGATAAATTCACTAATAGATGGAATCGTATTATAAATCACTACATTTCTAAAAATCGTCATTATCATCGTCAAAGGATTAATAGAAACAATCTTATGTACCCATCCAGGTAACATACTCATAGGATAAATCACCGGTGTCAAATACATAAGTCCTGTTAAGAACACCGTATACAAATGCATAATATCTCTAAATTTTACAGTAAGTGCAGCTAAAATCAATCCCACACCCATTGAAAAAATTATCAAATATGCCAACGGTATTACTACTAAAAACATTGTAAAATGTAATTCCTGTCTTGTAAATAACATTACAAGAATCAAGGCACAAAATGATGACAAAATATTAATAGAACTAGATGCAATTCTTGATAACACAAACAAATATTTAGGAATATATACTTTCTTTATCAATGGCGCATTCCCTAAAATAGAAGTCATTGCGCCTGAAGTAGCCTCATTATAAAAATTAAACAATATTTGTCCACAAAGTAAATATAGCGAATAATTTTGGACATCAAATTTCATTAAATTCGAAAATACAATTGATAAAATAATCATCATCATCAAAGGATTCAAAAGTGTCCATAACACGCCTAATACGGATTTTCGATATTTGATTTTTACATCTCTAGCAACCAATTCATATAATAATGGTTGGAATTTTTTAAAGTTTTCTATATAACGTTTCATCGTATCTCCTTATGATACATTTCAAAATATTTATAATTATAGCATTTTTTCTTTTTTATAGCAAGTTTACCCCTTAATTGCTATCTCATGATCACAACTGAGACTATTGACCAAATTGTATATAACTGTAACCCAATAATAGCAAGAATCAATTCTGACTCTATACTATTTTTTACAATAATATTCTTATTTCCCTGCACAATCAACAATACCAATGGTAAAACAGGAAGGAAATACCTTCCCTGCACTCCAAGAATTGTATCTGCCCCGACATAAGTATAGCTTATTAACATCGCAGCCAAGACTAAACCACTAACTATTACAACTATAAATCCCGCTGTCACCATCATCCTTTTAGTTATTTTTGGGGATCTATGATTTGGGATAGCACTAAAAATTAAAACAATAGCAAATCCTAAAACAATAATATTTGGAAGTTGTATTTCCACCCAACCTAATGGATTAGCAATCATCGATTCAACAAAAAAAGATATTTTTTCAAAAACTGTTCTAGTAACAACTATTAAAGTATCTCCCAAATTACTAATCACATATCCAATTGAATATTTATATAAGCCGTCTGATCTAATTTGCATGTTTTTCGCTGCCGCTTCTGTAATCAATGTCATTTTTGAACCAATTTCAAACATCGAAAGCATTCCAAACATAGATACTGCTATTTTTTTTCTGTCAACTCTAAAATTAATCTTGTGCTTTGGAATAAATAAAAGAAGTCCTATTATTGGTATATATATATATTTAATCATTACAATTCCACTAACAACACAAACTAATATCAGAACATCCTTTAATTCTACAACTTCCTTAGTATAAATCAACCACAAAATGTATGATATTAAGAAGAAACATAACCCTAATAAAACTGAATCATAACTAAACGAACACACCTGTTGCATTGTCATCGGTAATAACCCTACCGCAAAAAGGATCATTTTATTAAGCGGGAATATCTGTATTGCGAAATACATAACAAAACAGTACCATAAAAGCGCAAACAATCTTCCTATTAATAAAATTTGTTCCCCAGATCCCTTTAATATTCTTGCAATACTCACCCCAACAATCTGAGGAATATAACCTACTGCCTTTACATTCAACGGATTTGCCAGACTTTCTTTAGTAGTAATAACATCCGAATTTTTTCCTAACGCTCCTTTTACAAATCTAATATAAGATTCTTTTGTAGGATATTCTTCTCTAATAAAATATAATCCCATATTAGAATCAGCAATTACTTTTCCTCCTTCATCAGTAACTTCTTTTCCTAACAATTTACTGCTTTTAGAGTATACAGTAACAATATGGGCACTTTCATCTGGTACAGTAAAAGGTGGTAATACAAAAATATAAATACATCCAATAAAAAATGTCATTACAGCAAATGCACTTGCAATTTTTCTTTTTTTCATCATCAAAAGGCTTCCAAGCATTGCGACAAATACTGTAATAATAATTGCGACAATTAAATATTTTAACGCACTTCCGCCACCATCGTATAACTTATACGCCAATGATAACGATGTATTTTTTTCACCTGTTACATTGACATGACCTGTTATCACAGATGGTCTTGATAATTCAAGTGCTAATCCTTTTCCATCTTGTAATCTAGGTCTAATAACCAACTCATATTTTTCGCCAACTTTGACCTTTATATCTTTTTTCAATTGTATATTACAATATCCGTCTGTTTGAAGAATCGCACAATCCAACTTCCATTTTTCAACTAATTTACTATTCGGATCTAATAATTCAATCTCGATAATACCCGTTGCTTTTTCATCCACATTTGCGAATTTTATTGCTAAACCAGTTAAGTTTTCACTAACCATTTGTATTCTTTGAGAAACATCTTTTCCATTTTGCAATTCAATAGTGTCTTTATTCCCCAAATAATTTGGTGAATCTTCTACCTTCATAACAGCCCATGGCGATTGTACTTTGTCTTTCCATATTTTATTATACGAAATAAGCATTGCAGTTAAAAATGCAAAAAAAATCACTATTGAAGTTATTACATATTTATTTTTTTTCCAATTATTCACCTTTATTTCCCTTCCACCTCATTTTGCTGTCTTCTTTCCGTTTCTTTTTTTTCATATATTGCTATTTGTTGAGCTAACTGTTTTATCTTTATTGATAATTTAGATACCGCAATTGTCAATACAAATATTATAACCAAAGAAAAGCAAAATCCAAAAAAGAATAACATATTAACAGGACTTACTATACCTATTTTTTCTGAAATAGTTTTTATGAGTTGAGGAAAAACATCTAAAATCAACACACCTATTCCTACAAGGAGCCATGACAATGCATAACTTAATTCTAATCTTTTCTTCCTAATCATATCTATAATTACAATTAGCGCACATATAATAAGCACTGCAATTATTATTTGAATTTTCACACTCATCTCTAATACTTCCTAATCTTTTCTATTAAAATTGCCATTGTAACCTTCACCATATAATATACCGATTTCTTCATAGAAATTGAAGAGACTCCCCCTTCTCTCTCTCTCATTATTACCGGAATTTCTATTATTTTATATTTTCTTTTCAACATCGCAACAATAGTTTCCGGTTCAGGATAATCTTTAGGATATTCTCTGGCAAATAATTGTATTCCTTTTCTTCCTACCATTCTCAATCCAGAAGTTGGATCAGTTATTTTTTTCCCAGTTAAGAATTTAATTAACGCTGAAAAGAATTTAATTCCAACACGCCTTATTGCCGATGACTGGAATCCACTTTTCTCTATAAACCGGGATCCTATAACCATATCTACATCTGAATTTTCAAAATACCTTGACATTTCTTCTAAAAACTCTGGATCATGCTGTCCGTCTCCATCAACTTGTACCGCCAAATCATATTTTTTTTCATAAGCATATAAATATCCCGTCTGCACCGCACCACCAATTCCTAAATTAATTGGCAAATTTATAACATTAAAGTTATTTTCTTTACATATTTGCAACGTATTATCAACAGAACAGTCATTAATAATCACATAATCAAAATCTGGTGCCTTTTCAAGTATTTGCGTAACTGTTTCTACTATATTTTCAGCTTCATTATATGCAGGTATAATTATCAATTTCTTCATGTGTATTACTCCATCTGATTAGATTTTTCACTATTAGAATAAAATTTCACGAGTAATTTTGCAACAAAAGATGGCCAAAATTTGCAAAACATTTCATAATCTTCTTTTTTTCTAGCACCATCATTTAATATAATACTGGTTTCAGATTCTTCATGAACACGGTGTCTCATTCCTATTTTTCGATTGTATACAAATGCACCTTTTCGTTTAGATATCTTCTCCCAAGCCTGCCAATCTTCATCTGAACGATATTTCACCTCAAATGGTGAATGCTTTATACTTCTCTTATTAAAAGTTACGGATGGACAACAAATAGCACACCCAAATGATAATATTCTTCTTCTAATCCAAATATTATTCCACAACTTTTTCCATTCCAGAGGCTTTAGCATTATTCTCTTAACTCTTAATAATTTATTTTCATCTACTTCTACAGAATTACGAATTTCTCCATAATTGCAGAAATAAATAAGTGGCTTTTGCACATTTTTAACCATCTTCAAAAAGTCTTCAAGATAATTCGGTAAATAAATATCATCTTGGTGTGCAATTGTAAGAAAATCGGTGTTTACTTGTTCATACGCAAAGTTCCAATCTTGAACAATTCCTTTTTCTCCATTATTAATCTTAACTGGTATTTGATATTTTTCCGCTAGCCGTTCTATATATACATTTGGAGTCGAAGTTGTAATTATAACATTACTTTTTATTCGCTGATTCATTAATGACTGTATACACTCTTCTAAGTACGGACTTTCTTTATATGCACAAATTACAAACGTATGATTTTTAAAGTGTTTATTTCCCATAATATTTTTCCTTTTGTTTTTCCTAATATCATTTTTTGAACAAAATATAATTTATCTTAGATAATATCCAATTATACAATTTCAAAAAAGTTGGAATTGCACATACCCAAATAAGTATTATACAATAAATCATCATTGTTATCAAATTTATCCAATTGTTTTTTGAAAATCCAAATATCTTATTTAATATCAGGTAACCATGTGGCGCTAAAAAAGTAGATCCCGCATACACTAAAATAGATGCTTCCCCAATATGCGTAAACACATTCCTTTTTCTACTTGTTATAGATATAACTGCATACCCCATTAATAGTGCTATTATATAAAATATTATTCTATAACCAATTCCAAAAATATCACTGAAACCTGCTGTCTGATATGATGATCTCACGCTATGTATGCTATACGGCAATTTTACCGCCGGTATAATACATAACCCTAATATTAAAATTGAAAATATCTTTTTACTATTTCTTATACGTAATAACAATTTTTCATCACAGAGTACTCCTGCAACAAAAAATGGTAATAATGCAAAAACTGCACCATATCCCATGTGAAATTCTTGCATCTTAGTAACACTTACCAACAAGCCTAATGCAACAGATATAATAAAAGGATGACGTAAGTTCATAAATTCTTTTGCCGTTAATTTCCACACAAAAACAGCTAACAAATAATAAAAAGCTGAGGAAGGAACCAGTAACGATCCATTAAACACACCACTATTAAAGTTAGCTAATCCCATATGGATCATCAATTTCCCCATTATTACATATAACGATTGCAATAATATATACGGAATCAAACATTTTTCAATTGCAAAGTTCCTTGCCTTTTCCGTATTTTTAGTAAAATAGCCTGTAATAAAAGCAAATAAAGGCATATGAAACAAATAAATATATTTCATCAAATACATATTAACATTCCATACATCTTTATATACATCTAAAGTATGCCCTAACGCTACCAAAAACAAAAGTATTGCTTTTATATTGTCCATCTGACTGTCTCTAACAGAAACAGTCACCTTTTTTTCTTCCATATATATCCTGCTTTCTTCTCTTACTTTATTCTAAATACTTCTCCATCCATAAATTTCTCCATAATCTTACCTATTGCACATGAAATTGTTTTTTCAACATTTGTCAATGAAGTTCCTAATTCTATAGCACGCACAAAAGCAACCAGTTCATATCTGATTCCTTCTCCATCAAGTTGGAAGAAATACCTTCTATTATTTTCTGGTTGTTCAAATCTGACTTCAAAATATTCCGTTTTCCACCAAGGTGCCGGAACATAAATATATCCCTTAGTTCCAGAAATCACAAGTTCTCCCTCCGATTTCACACCTTGTCCTACTTTTATCGATGCAACTGCTCCTTTATATCTAAAATCTATTTTCGAAAAAGAATCATAATGATATTCCTCTGACTCTATACAAGTTAAAATTTGTTTACTTTCATATTCTGTTCCAAACACCTGGAAAACTGGTAACATTGCTGTAGGTCCCCAAGCTGAAATACTATTCCATGCATATTTTGCTTTTCGAGGATCCTTTTGATCAAACTCTTTTATACTTGTACATGTTGCATCAATACACTTCGGTTTCCCTATCACTCCTGTTTTTACTAACAGAAGCATTCTATGATAAGCCGTAGAATATGCCGTCTTTATAGCATCCATCAAAATGCATTTATTAGACTTGGCTAAGTCAAACAATTCCTGACACTGTACTTCTGATAATGCGATTGGTGATTCACACAAGACATGCTTTTTCATCTTCAGAGCCAACTTTATATCTTCATAATGATGAGATGGACTTGTAATAAGGTATATTGCATCTGATTTTTGTAATAAGTCTTCATATTTCTCAAAGACAGGTATTCCTTCCAGAATATTTTTTAATGCATCTTTTTCTTCCGAAAAGGCCCCTGAAATCACGAGTCCATTTACAAATGTACTTTCTTTTGCTATTTTTTTTAGAATCGTCGATTCGCCAACCAATCCTAATCTTAAGCTTCTTTTTTCCTGACGTAATTCGCTGCTTGATACACCTTTAGTACGTTCCAGATATACAACTTTACAATATTCTCCCAAATAGTCAAATTTACCTACCCAATCATCTCCAACGGTAAATATGTCAACATTATATTTTTGAATATCATCAATTTTCTGTCCTTCATACTCTTCAATAATAATTTCATCAGCTAATCCTGTATTTCGTACAGCCTCTACTCGCTCCATTAATGACTGCTGTACATTTATTTTACCGCGATTTTTATCAAAATCATCTGCTGTTACTCCAACTATCAAGTAATCCCCCAACGCCTTTGCACGTTCCAGCAATCTAATATGTCCATAATGTAACAAATCATATGTTCCATATGTAATTACTTTTTTCATTCAAAACCCCTCCACAAATGATTTTATATCATTTTTCTCTCTTGCATATCTTTTAACGCAGCTATAAGTTTATCATTATCTTCAATTGATAACTCTCCAATATGTCCGACTCTGAAAATTTTATCTTTTAACTCTCCTCCATTTGGACATACCCATATGCCATATTCATCTTTAAGAGTTAGAAAGATATCATTAGCCGACGCCGTCAAAGGGTGTAAAGGCGTGACCGCATTAGACATACTATCCGAAACAATTTCAAACGGAAAATCTTTTATTTTCTTTCTAAAATCTTCCGCCAATGCCGCTATCTTTTCTGTTTCTTTTTCTACCCCTCCATTTGATTCTATTTTCTTTAATCGAGCATTAATTTGTCTTAAGATTCCAACTGCCGGTGTAAAAGGAGTCTGTCCTCTTTCTCCATTTTTCAATGCTGATTTCAAATTCAAATACATACATTTCGGATGATTCTTCTCCACTCTTGAAATAGCATTTTTAGACAATACAATAATCGAAACCCCCGGCGGGCATGCTAAAGCCTTTTGTGAACCTGTAATCATCACATCCACATTCCACGATTGCATATTAAACTCATCTGCTAAAAATGAACTGATTGCATCAACGATCAAAAACATTTTGTTTTTCCTGCAAAAATCACTAATCATTTTCATATCATAATGAACACCTGTAGATGTTTCATGAACATTCACAACAAATGCAGAATATCCTTTTCCATTATACAATTCCAGAGTATCTTTTTGTAACGCTTTTCCTGTTTCTAATTTAATCTGCGAATATGGAATTTCATACATTTCACATAAATCAACAAATCTCTGCCCGAAACTTCCACCATTAACAATTAGCACTTTATCTTCAACCGTCAATGTATTCATGATCACTGCTTCCATTGATGCAGTTCCCGATCCTGTAATAAACACTGTTCGTGCATCGTCATCCGCTTTAACAAATTTTAACATCAATCGTTCATTTTCAAACATAATATCTGAAAACTCTGATGTTCTAAAATATGGTACCTGCTCATATCCGATTTTTCTTACTTCTTCACTCGATTGAACCGGGCCAACTGTAAAATTAATCATTCTCTTTCATCTCCTTAAAAAACTCTAATTCATATGGATAATGATTTTTCCGTTTTTCTTCTGGCGGTAGTTGCATATAATCTCCATACATTCCTGTTAAATTGTTATGAAGATTATGTGGAAAGTTTAATTCAACATCTTCAAACGGTAATTTTCTTAATGGATAAATATCCTTCACCGCATACAAATTCATGTATGGAGTCGTGTCACAAAAGAAATCCAGATTTTTTGTTTTTGTATAATGATTGCTTCTTGTTTCCGCTTCATATGCCTTTTTATATATCCAAGTTTTTGGGACATGTAATATACTTAATACCAAATGAGCCAATCCACAAATTGCATGTATAATTTTTGCTTTCCATCCCGAAAATCCCAGCATCGGAAACGGAATACTACGCAATATTAAAATTTTACTCCAAAACCAGGCATCTCGTGCTTGTCTTCTGGCCTCTTTAGGATTATCACTTACTTTATCTAATGGGTATAAATCTAAAAAGATTCCTAATGGTGCATCTATATTTTTTAAAGCCTCTTCTTTAAATTTCGTTCCCCGCATCGTCATTCTGGTCGTCATAAGTGGATAATTCGGATATCTTTCCGCATTCATAATCAAATACTTATCACCCATCTCTTTTTCAACTAACGGCAACAATTTTTCAAAATCATCTCTGGGCATTGCAACATCAATGTCATCATCCCAAGGAATAAATCCATGATGGCGTAATGCTCCAATCCCAGTGCCTGCAATACCAAAATAATCCAATCCGTGTCGATCGCAAATATCCATAAAATCTTTTAATATTTCCAATTCAACTTCTTGAATTCTTTTTAATGTAAAATCATCATATTCTTTGAATTGTTTCTTCTTTTTCATATCTATTCTCCAAAGTCTAATTCTACCGGACAATGATTAGTTCTTTTTTCAACCGGTGGAACCTCCATATAATTTCCCATATGTTTTCTTAACTGCTCATCATAGTTCTTAACCAAGCGAATTTCCGTATCTTCAAATGGCACTTTAATCGTAGGATATGATTTGCTTTTACTGATATCCATAATTGACGCTCCTGGATCAAAAAGACAAGTATACTTATCCGTCTGATTTTTATACATCGTTGCATACATCATAAATCTTCTAAATAGAATTTCATCACTCTTTGGGAACAATTTTAAAAAGATTCGTAAAAATCCGCAGATTATATTTTTAACTTTCTGTACAGGTTCTTTCCCTTTAAGTAATTTAAAATGATTAACGTTTCTAACGATATATAGAATTTTGTAACGTTGACATTTTTTTATAATCAACTCTGCTTTTTTCTTATCTTCTGGAAGATTGTCATAAATAAATATATCCATCAAAATGCCCGGTTTGTAATTTCCTGCATGCGCATTTTCATTAACAAAAACAGTATTTTTCAACACTAATGTTGGTTGCAGATTGTAATATTTATGTTCCAAATCCGGTCCCCATAAATCATATTTTTCACAAAATTCCTTATTCTTTTTCATTACTTTTACAAAACGCTCATAATCTTTTCGCAATAACGCGACATCAATGTCATCATCCCAAGGAATAAATCCTTGATGTCTCACTGCTCCAATCGCTGTTCCCGATATTGCAAAATATTCTATATTATTATCATCGCATAATTTCATAAAATCCTTAAGCATTGATAATTCTACGCTATGTAATTTTTCTAAAACTTGTGGCTCATATTCTCCGTACATAATTTTTACACTTTCTAATATTTGTTATAATACTATTATTTCAATTTGATATTCGCATTATAATGCATCCTGTCATTTAACACAAGTTTTTGCAGCTTATCTCAAATGGCAAGTAACTATTTTTTTATTCTTTCATTTATTTTCCACAATATTATATATATTTCTACCCAATTCCATTTCAGCAGTTTTTTCTGAAGTACTTGAGTCCACAGCAAACCATTACTAATTGGATTTTTCAATACTGTACATATCGGTTCTTGTCGAATCATTTTTCTAATTCTTATTGTCTTGTTTCTAAATGATTCATTATTTTTTTCATGCACAAAATCTGTATTCATACATATTCCAATAGTATTCATAACGCCTTTCGTAAATACTTCATAAAATATTTCTGGTTTATGATTTTCAAGAATAAATTTATATTGTTTGTTTAATACTTTTAAAAATATTTTGTATGCATCTTTACGATATCTTCTAGAAACAGAATTTTCATCATATCTATAATAGTATAATTGTCGATTATAATATGATATATCATCAGCTTTTTCAAATAAGTTCAAGTAAAAAATAATATCTTGTGATCTTAATAATTCCGGTTCAAATTTAACACCGGATTTTTCCAAGAAATTCCTATTAATTAATTTGCACCATGTTCCCCCCATCATATTAATAGGCGGTTGAAACGAAAAGCTTGGATGTGTTCTCAACATTGTTTTTAGTTCCGCTTCTTCTTTCATTTTTTCGTCAAATTTCTTTATATCCTTAGCAAAAAATTGATTCTTTTTAACTGTCTTTTCACTTTGAACTGAATAATTTGTAAAAATCAATATTTCCGAACTATTCTCTACTGCTTTTCTTAATATTTCTTCACACATGGTATTTTCACACCAATCATCTGCATCTACAAACGTTATCCATTCGCCTTCTGCAATATCAAGTCCATTATTTCTAGCTACTGCAACCCCTTGATTTTTTTGATGCAAAACCTTTACCCTATTATCAACGCCAGCATATTCATCACATATTTTTCCTGCTTGATTTGTTGAACCATCATCAATTAATATTACTTCTATTTCTTTCATTGTTTGATTCAGCAAACTATCCACGCATTTTTTTAGATATTCTTTTTTCGTATTATACACCGGTACTATTATTGATATTTTCATATTATACTTCCTATCGTTCTTTACTCTTATCACATTTTTCATATATTTCCATTAAAGCAGTTAATGATTTTATATATTCAGTTCGTATAAAAATCATTTTTTTTCTTGCTTTTTTTATACACGCATTTGTCGAAGCATCTTCCAAATGATACACCTTTATTTCTGGTGTATAAACCATCTTTTTCCTATCATATTGCATATGCTTATACAACAGTTCTTCTTCCCAATATAAAAATGTACTTTCATCCAATCCATCATATTCTTTAATATAGTTATTCGAAAACACCCAAAAACAACCGTGTAATTTTACATCTTCTGCTCTGTTTATAAAATCTTTTTTTATATTTCGTCTTGTATTCTTAGAAAATATTATATTTTTTATCCGAACAATTTTATATAAAATCTCTGCATATCCTAATTCATATCTTCTTAAATCTTTTTTATAAAACTCAATACGTTTTTTTACATCTTCAACATTTTTGAATTCTGACTTTTGTGGATTGATATCGCAACGTCCATCTCCAGTCATAATCATCGGTCCTAATACATCAAATCTGCTTTTACTGTATTCTATTTCTAACTTATACATCAATTTTTTTTCAATTAGATAAACATCATTATTCATTAGAACAATATATTTGGGATTCCAACATTTCTTTGCATATCTAAATCCAAGGTTATTTCCTCTGGCAAATCCAAGATTAGTTCTAGCTTTAATAATCTTTATGTCTATATCCTGTCCATATTCTTTTATAAGCATATCTCCACTATTATCCGGCGAAGCATTATCAACTACTATTATCTTATACTTTTCTGTATCAACATTCTTTCTTATATAATCTATACTAATTTTTGTTTCCTCGATTGCCATATAATGCAACATAACAAAAACTATATCCATATATTATTCTCCTTTATTTTTAGCTCGTAATTTCATTTCAATCTTTGCATCCAAAAAAAGCAAATGGTTCATATGTAATTTCAAAAGTATTAATCTTATTTTTGTCAATGAAAACTTCATATCAGCTACATTCAGTTTCTTTATTGACTCTGAATACGGACTACTTTTTAACATATTTTCAAATTCTTTTAAAGGCTTTTTTACCGTACTATTTTCATGAAGATAATACTTACGAATTAACCACCATGCCAAATACGCCGTTCTAATATTATAAGTATCTTTATATTTTTTATTACTTTGTATCAAAGGTTCTATTTCATAATACTTCTTCAAAATTCTAGTAGTATTTTCTTCATGCTCTTTATAAAATTTGTGGCTTACAGATAAAGAATGTTGTCTATAATGATATAATGGTTTATTTATATAGAGTATTGAATTAATTTTAGTAAAATATTGATAATTAAAAAGTTTATCTTCTCCTTGTTTAAATTCCGAATCAAAACGTACATTCCATTGTTGAATAATCTTCTTTTGATATAAATGACAAAATGGATAATTTATAGTTGTAATATTTTTTTCGTTATTATAAATTGATATTGTCCTCAACAGTCGGAGCCTTATCTCCTCAATTTCTATTTTCGAATCCGTGTAGAATGTCTCTTTATAATTTTGAGCGACTTTTTCGACATTTGAATAGTTCATATACATATTCCAAACAACCAGATCCGTTTTTTTCTCTTTTATCTGTCCCATTACCTCTGAAAAAATATTTTTTTCCAACCAATCGTCAACATCCACAAACGCAATCCATTCCCCTGTCGCCTGATCAATTCCAGTATTTCTCGCCACTGAAACTCCTTGATTTTTTTGATGAATCACTTGAATTCTCTCATCTTTATCAGCATATCCATCACACACTTCACCTGATGAATTAGTCGACCCATCATCTACAAGTATAACTTCAATATTTTTATAATCTTGTCCTATTATACTATCAACACATTCTGTTAAATATTTTTTTTCAGCATTATATATCGGTACTATAACACTTATTTTCTCCATTACGACTCTCCCATCACTATATCTGCAATCATTCTTTCATACATTTCCGGGAGATCAACCTCCGGTTTCCATCCCAATGCACGCATTTTTTCTCCATTTAATTTCATCTTTACCGAAGGCGCATATCCATATTTTAAAGCCGACTCAGGAATATCAAATACTACATTAATTTCTTTATTCGCAATTTTCTCCGCAACCATAGCTGCCATTTTTCGGATTTGCATATGTGTATTCTCATTTACAATATTATACGCCTCACCCGATTCACCCGCATATCCTAAAAGTAACAGTGCTTTTATCACGTCTCTTGTATAGCAATAATTTCCTTCTGAAGTTCCCTCTGTATGTAATACAATATCCTTTTTTTCTATTGCGCTTTTTGCAAATTGAACATACACTCTATTATCACTATCTAGAACTCCTGCTCCAAACGTCTGTGCCAATCTTGCTATTTTAACTGGTGTTTTATATTCCGAAGCATATGCATTACACAAACACTCACAAATTCTCTTTCCTTCCGGATAACAGCTTCTTACATTTGTCAAATCAACATATCCAAGATCCTTTTCTTTAATATAAGTTATTTTTTCAGGTTTCCCATATACCTCCATCGATGAAACGTATACTACACCGTCAACTTCTTTTTTTCTTGCCAGTTCTAATATATTATGTGTTCCCTGATAAGAGGTTTCTATCGTCATAACAGGATGCTCAACCATCACTTTCGACGCTGTAATGCTTGCCGTATGAAAAATATAATCAATATTTTTTTCTATTTCTATTGGATTTACTATATCACCGACGTACAATTCCAATTCTTTTCTTTTCAGCAAATCTCCATACAAGATTTCTGCTTTTTTTTCGTTTCGAACGGCCGCAACAATATTAATTTCAAGTCCTTTCAAACGATTCACACACAAAAACGCTTTTACCAAACCAGAACCAACAAGTCCTGTCGCTCCTGTTATAAAAACCGTTTTCCGGTTATATTTTTCAAAATCAATGTTACTGTTTGCTATTATCTCTAAGTCTTCCTGTTGTTTAGATTTTTCTTTACATTCTAATTTTTTTTCAACATTTCCCATTATTATTTTCCTCCGTAAAAAGCACTCTATTTTCGTATGATTTTTTTTACTATAGTTCCAATTTTTTTTGAATATTCTTTAATATATTTATCACCTATAATTAACAATATCACTACATAGAGCACAATACATATACTCATTGTTCCTCCAAGGCAAAGTATACTGCTTTCAAACAGCTTATTCATTATCATTCTGACAAAAACAAATAAAATACTAATTGCTCCGTAAATCCAAAGTCTATCATAAAGTTTTCTTGTGTCTAATACTTCTTTTGCATATTTACTTAATACAAGAAATACAATTACCTCTGATAATAATGTTGCAACCGATGCTCCGGTTACTCCCGCAACTGGTATTAAAATTGCATTTGCAAATAAATTAAAAATTGCTCCACTTGCCGTAGAAATCAATACTTCTTTATCCATTTTATATGGTGTGCATACTTGATATGCCAAAACTCTGTTTATAGCACTTACCACAACTTTTGCCGATAAAATCTTAGCAGCTAACGATCCCACCAAAAATTCTTTGCCGCTAAATAGTAATATTAAAATATCACTGGTACATATCATTCCTATTGCAGCTGGCATAGATATCATAAGTAAAATATCCATAGAAGTCTTCATTAACTTTTTGTACTGTTCTTGCAGTCCATTTCCTATATAGTAAGCTACTCTAGGAAGTATTGTTGATGATACAGTTCCTATCAACGTACTAACCACACTATTTATTTTAACAGCCGCTGTATATACCCCGACTGCAGAATCGCCTTTCAACGCACCTAACATCGTTGTATCCATCGTCATATATATACTAGATGCCAAGCTGGTTCCAAAAATCAAAAAAATAGGCTTTAAATGCTTACGAAATTCTAACTTACTCCCTCTATTCCGCCAATCCACAAATTTTCTGGAATGCCATAAATTCATAACTGCCGAACCACCTGAAGAAATAACTGTAAGTGCTGCATACCAACAATAATCTTTTTCACTTTTCACTAATAAAAACAGTAATATCAAGGATATAAATTGGAAAGCAATCGCTCTTATAGTAATGTAACTATACTCTTCCTTAATAATAAAAAGCCATTCCATTCCTATCGTAGTAAATACAATTCCCGCACTACAAATAACCAACAATATCTTATAATTATTTAAGATCGGCAAACTCAAGAATACAATCAATAGCAGGTACGAAATAACTGTTGTACACAAATTAATTGACAATATTTCTCTGGCAAATTTATTAAATTTTTCTCTATCTTCACGGATCCTTGCTCCTTCTCTAATTGCATATGTGCTAATCCCCAAAGATGCAATTAATGAAAAATATGAAATGATAGAGCTTGCGTAATTCACCTTTCCTATTCCCGATGCTCCCAATATTCTGGATGCATAAGGAAAAGTTATAAGCGGAAACAAGACACTCATAAGTGTCTTGATTCCATTTACTATTAGATTGAACGATATTGATTTTTGTTTTTTTGAAGCCATTTAATTAATTCTCCTGATTAGAAATTCTTTACTTAACAAATTAAAGTCCCAATATTTGGGAATTTTCTTCCGCTTCTACAATTGCTCTAAATGTATAATAATCAGAAGGAGTCGTTATCTTAATATTTTCAGGTTTTCCTTCAACTGGATACAGCGCATATCCCGCCTGCTTCATCAACGTAGCCGAATCTATGATATCATTAATCCCTGCTTTTTTCATCTTATCATGTTCAGCTAATATCTCTTTATATTTAAAACTTTGCGGAGCTCGAACTACTCTGCAATTTTTTCTATCAACACTCTGAACAATCTCATTTGCTTCATTTACCAACATTACCGTCTCTATTGCTGGTACTACTGTAATCCCTGTTCCTTTTTTTTCTGCCATCCTAATATTATTAGTAATTAACTCTTCATCTATCAGTGGTCTTACTCCATCATGTATTAAGACTATAGAATCATCAGCTATCTGACCTCTCATAGCATTTAATCCATTATATATAGATTCCTGGCCCGTTGCTCCCCCAGGAGAAATCCACCTAACTTTTTTTATTTGATATTTATCCAACAAATTTTTTAAATAATCAATCCAACCTTCAATGCATACCACTGATATTCCATCTATTTCCGGATGATTTTCAAAGTGTTCTAATGTATATATAATAATTTCTTTTCCATGTAAGGTTAAAAACTGTTTTGGACGTGTTTTACTATTCATTCTTGTTCCCGTTCCACCAGCAAAAATCACAGCATAGTTCATTACTATTTCTCCTTTAATTTATCCTTATCGCACAAATAAAACTCAGACTTCAATTGTATGAAACCTGAGTTTTAAATTGCATGAGTACATTTCGCTTTTTACTTTCTTAGCAAGAGGTACATACCTTTATCTTACATATTGTATTTTGATATTTTATATATTATTCCTCTATCTTTATCATTATATCAGACTTTTATTCAATTACAAGTTTTTTTTGTATTTGCACTCAACTACCTTCTTTAACATTATTCTAATAATTCTCTTGTTCATTCTTTTCTATCAACTTCTCTTCACTCTTTTTCTCCGATTCATCATCCCTTTCTTCATTATTCATTCCGTTATCTTCTCCAGTTATTTCTTCCACATCTTTATTATCACTGCTATCTGATATCTCTTCCTCTACTATATTATCATTTCCCGGCTCTTGTGTAATTTCTTCACTCGGCTGTTCTTCATCGATCACATCCTGTTCCATATCCATAGTTTGCTCCTTACTGTAATAAGCATTTCCTCCTACGTCAACACTTTCTCCTTTCGGAACAACCTTTATCTCAATTGCTTCCAATCTCTTCGCCATTCCGGAACTTCCTGCAAGGTCTCCATTCTTCGCCCATCCAAGCCAACCGTAACTCTGACAGTGCACACGATAATATACATCGTATTTATTTGCTGCATCTCCGGTTAATTCGATCTGGATGGCTTCCAATCTCTTTGCCTGTCCGGTAGTTCCGCTGATCTGATCATTCTGTTGCCAGCCCTGCCAGCCATAACTCTGGACATGTGTTCTGTATCTGATTCCGCCCTTTGTATTGGCATCTTCCCATTTGATACGTATGCCTTCTAATCGCTTGCTCTTTCCTTCCGTACCGCTCTTTTCACCGTCATACGCCCTGGACTGCCAGCCATAACTCTGGACATGCGTTGTATACGAGACATGATTTTCCATTCCAACACTCGGTCTCTGAGTTGAGCCCGGTGCTACACCATTCTTTTTAACCAGAACAATCTGTATTGCTTCCAGTCTCTTTGCTTTTCCCTGCGTACCGGCTCCTTCTCCGTTTTTCGCCCAATCAAGCCAGCCATAGCTTTGTGCATGTACCCGGTAATAGACATCGAACTTATTTGCCATTTCTCCAGTCAGCCTTATGCGGATGGCTTCCAGTCTTTTTGCTTTTCCACTGGTTCCTGCTGCCGTTCCGTTTTGCTTCCAATCCATCCAGCCGTAGCTTTGTACATGTACCTGATATTGTATTGCGCCTTGGCACTTTGTTTTTGCATTAATTTTGATAGCTTCCAACCGTTTACCCTGTCCTGAAGTACCTGCGGTTGTTCCTTCTGCAACTTCAGACATCCAGCCATAAGACTGACAATGAACACTGTAACTTAATTCTCCTTTTTGCCGATACGTAACAGATGTTTCACCCGGAGCCTGTCCATTTTTCGGAATAAGTTTTATCTCAAAGGCTTCTACCCTTTTATTCATTCCAATTGTTCCGGCTATCTCACCATTTTTCGCCCAGTCTAACCAGCCGTAGTTCTGACAATACGTACGATAATAGATATCGTACTGTACAGCCGCATTTCCTTCTAATTCAACTTTCACAGCTTGTATTATTTTGTCATCTTCACCCGCTGATTCTCCATTCTTCTTCCAGTCAAGCCATCCTTTACTATTGACATGAACAGAATATTTTACATTTCCATCTATCTGATTCAGTCTTAACTGAATCTTATGCAACGACTGTGACTTTCCTTTGGTCCCTGTTGTTCCTCCATCGGTTTCATAAGCACTCCAGTCTTTTCCACAACTCCGGTACACAATATTCTGGCATTCTTTTAATTCAGAAGTGTCTACTGCTGACTGCCCCCCTATAATCAGATAACTTCCTCCATAGAGTGTTGTCTCCAAGTATCCGTCTGTATTGTAGACAACTTCTGTTTCTGTTCCATTTATCCTTAATCTTTGCCCTACCGTCCCCGGAATCATAATTTTCATTTTCATATTAGATGGAATCTTCATTTGAAGTGTAATGCTTCCGTCTTCTTCAATTTTATAATCTGCACTTACTTTACCTTTTGTAGTTGGCACACTCACCGAAGCGGCTTCCACTCCTCCGGGTTGCAATTTTGTCTCCGCTTCATTCCACCCCGGCTCTGTCGGCTTGATTCCGAACAGTCCCTGTATCAACCATGTACCCGGGGCACTTCCCCACGCATGGCTGTATGACATATTAGATTTTATTGTACTATCCCAGGCTTCTGTTGTCAGTGTCGCACCGGAATTATACATCATATTTGCCCATGTACGACTTCCCGTATAGTCACTTGGATTACTCATAATCTGCCGTGCCAGTACTCCCTGATTACTGTTATAAAGTCCCTGCAATAAGAAAAATGTTCCATACACACTCATTTTATTGATTCCTTCATTCTTTAATGAATCAGCCATTTTCACCGCCATCCCCTGACTTTCATATACCTGATTTGCTAATGAAAATGCTGTTGCGTGCTGTGCATAGTGATCTATCTTCTTTCCTTCTTTTGTCAGACCGTCCGAAAATCTTCCTGTCTCTGGATTATAAGCCTTCTGAATCATGCTTGCTTTCACACTGTTTCGCAAGTTTCTGTAATATGATGCTTCACTAGTCTTACCAACATACTCAGCAATATTCGCCATGTCCGTACATGTACCGCAATAAATCGCATTGAGTACTGTATTATAATAAGCAGACTCCATTTCATATCCGTCCCGCTCCGATGCCGGCCAGTCTACCATAACTGTTCTCTGTGGATCTGTAATCCATCCATTTCCATTTATGGAAAATACTTTCATACAATTCACTATCTTCGAATAATTTCTGTTGAGAAAATCTATATCTCCAGAATACAAGTAATACTTCCACGATGCCTGCACGGTATAAAGCATATATTCAGAAGGCCATGTCGGATGATTTAACGCGTATTCTATCGAATGCGCAGACAATGAATAATTAGAATTCATCGATGTAGCCGTCATCATGTTAATGAATGTATCCCCTGCATAATTCTGTCTTTCCCTGCTCTGTGTATCTACATACATATCCTGACTTGTATTCTCAATCGTTCTTTTTGCCAGATTATATTCATCATTCAGTATCGAATTATTAGACGAAAATTGCAGTTCTTGATTTCCTGTTTTCTGTCTCACCTGCCATCCCGTGATATTACCGATAGATAGTTTTTCGGTACAACCGGATATCTCCATATACCGGAATGCTTTCATATTAATTGTACTCATTTCCTGATAGCCCGGAGTCAGATTCCACGTTTCCCGGTATATATTTCCCGTTCTCATCTCACTTTTTACGCTGCCATCAGAATTCAGTTCTTCTCCATATCCTACACTCCATTTCTGTGATGTAAGACACAATAATTGTACTGACACATTACCGATCATCTCATTTCCAAAATCAATCACATATCTGTTCTCTGATAGTTTTCTGATCTCTGCCGGATTTTGTCTGTATCGGTTAACAACACCGGATTTATATGGACAAAGTTTATAGCTTTTCATTTCCCCGCTTGTATTTGGCTGCGTCCATTTTTTATCATTGTAAGCCGACATAAGCCATCCTTTTGGATATTTACTGCTGTTCAGATTTTCAGCAGTCTGTGTATAGTACTGTTTCGTACCTACATTTGTTGCATTATTACCAAACGCTTCATCTCCGTTCAGGCACGTCCATTCCTTTCTGTCCGTTCCTGTGTTCGCCATAATCTTTTTTGTTCCATCTTTGTAGTAACATATCAGCTGCCCTAGAAACGCTCTTCTCTGTTCTGCGTAACATACACATCCAATCACATTTTGTCCGTTTGTCAGGCTATCTGTGATATCATAAACATTATAGTATAAATCATTCCCATCCAGTCTTGTCGGACCAACCCCTATAGACTGACCATTCACATATAAGTTATATACATACTGTCTGCTATATTCCGGTGAGGTTGCTGTTGTCGAAAACAAGACCTTTTCTACATTGGACAGATCAAGACTTTTCTTCCATCTGAAGAAGGCAAAATCTCCTCCATTGCTCCATATAGCCTGATTGGTCTTCCAGACACTTCCAACTTCTGTTGAAAAACAATGTTCTTCCGACAGGTCACTGACATTCCCCTGGTTATCCTTCACCTGTACTTTCCAGTAATACAATTGATTTTCCGAAAATTTGTACCCTAACGTTACATTTGTGTTTTCTCTAGATTTCACCCAGCCCGAATCATAGCTATAATTTTGGTTTTCTAATTTATTTCTGGTATTCGCAAATACCACATGGTATTCTGTCTGATTGACATTATTCAGTCCTGTCTGAATTTCCCACGAAAACCGCAGATTACTCAAAGGTTGTCCAAATGCCTCTGTCAAGCCATTGACTTTTAGATTATCGACATATATGTTTCCAGCCGCATAGGTGTTGTACTTTGTACTTATTAACATTACCGCCGCAATATACACAAAGAACAGCCATTTTTTTACACTTTTTTTCATAACCTTATTTCCTTCACTCCCCAATTTCTATCATTTATCAATATTATTATATTACACCATCTCAGGTTTTTATAAAAGAGAGAAAATCATTATCGCGATTATATTTCATTTCCCATTGCGTTGTTTATAATAACACATTTTTATTTTATTTATTTTTTTCGCTCAAATCTTGTGGCTTTTTTGCATTTATGATATAATTTTTTAGGTTTTGATTGTTTTATTGTTATTTTTAGCAACATTTAATTTTAATTATAAACGAAAGGATATAAACCATGAAAAAACTATCACAATCACTTCTTGCTAATCTTGTAGCAACCCGGCGCAAAGAAAAGCTCATGACCCAGCAAGACCTAGCAGATATCACAGGTATCAACCGTTCTATGATTTCACGTCTGGAAAAAGAGGATTTTATTCCTTCTATTCCTCAATTAGAACAATTAGGAGAAACTCTTGGATTTGAACCGCAGACATTATTCGTCGAAAAAAATAATAACAAGCTCCCTTCTTCTTCCCCTTTAAATATCGCAGTAGCCGGAACCGGATATGTTGGATTATCCATCGCAACATTACTTGCTCAACACAATCACGTAACCGCTGTAGATATTATTCCTGAAAAAGTAGAATTGATCAATAACAGGAAATCCCCTATTCAGGATGACTATATTGAGAAATACCTTGCAGAAAAGGAGCTTGATCTGACTGCCACTCTCGATGGAGAATCTGCCTATAAAGATGCCGATTTTGTAATCATTGCAGCCCCAACCAATTATGACAGTAACAAAAATTATTTCGACACCTCTGCAGTAGAAGCAGTTATCGAACTGGTATTAAAGGTAAATCCGAATGCAATCATGGTCATCAAGTCAACGATACCTGTAGGATATACAGAATCTGTCCGCAAAAAATATAACACAGTTAATATTATCTTCAGTCCAGAGTTCTTAAGAGAATCAAAGGCTTTATATGATAACCTTTACCCAAGCAGAATTATCGTATCTACCGATCCTTCCGACAAACATCTGTTGAATGCTTCTCATACATTCGCAGCACTTCTTCAGGAAGGTGCCCTCAAAGAACAGATTGATACCTTGTTCATGGGATTTACAGAAGCTGAAGCCGTAAAGCTTTTTGCCAATACTTATCTTGCATTACGTGTTTCTTATTTTAACGAATTAGATACTTATGCAGAAATGAAAGGACTCAATACGAAAGATATTATAAGTGGTGTATGTCTCGATCCACGAATTGGAACGCATTACAACAATCCTTCTTTCGGTTATGGTGGATACTGCCTTCCAAAAGATACCAAACAATTACTTGCCAACTATGATAATGTCCCACAGAATATGATGTCCGCAATTGTAGAAAGTAACCGTACCAGAAAAGATTTCATTGCAGACCGTGTTCTTAATCTTGCCGGATATTATGATTATAATCACCATGGTGACTACTCTGCTGCACAAGAGAAAGAATGTATCATTGGAGTTTACCGTCTGACAATGAAAAGCAATTCTGACAATTTCCGTCAAAGTAGTATTCAGGGTGTCATGAAGCGAATCAAAGCCAAAGGTGCTACCGTCATCGTTTATGAACCGACACTTGAAGACGGCACTACATTTTTTGGCAGTAAAGTCATTAACAATTTAAGTAAATTCAAGGAAATTTCACAGGCAATTATTGCGAACAGATACAATTCTTCTCTTGATGATGTTAAAGAGAAAGTATATACCCGCGATCTTTTCCAACGTGATTAAAAAAAGTGTGCAGAACGATTTTCGTCCTGCACACTTTTTTCATTTTTCTTAATATACAACTACTTTCGTTCCTCTCGGAATATGATCATAAATCCATTTTGCATGGTTAATGTTCAGACGTACGCATCCATATGATGCATTAATTCCAAGTCTTCCGTCTGTAATTACAGACATACTTCCCTGTTTATAGATAACAGAATGGAACAGATAATTTCCATAGAACTGTGTATAATACCAGCATGTATATCCGGAACCGAATGATTTACCCTTGCCCTGTACGGTAAATGTTCCTTTTACCGTCGGTGTTGATCTTGCACCGGATGTACATGTATATTTTTGAATTTGATTCCATTTTCCAACGGATCCGCTGTAAATTCCTACTTTGTTAGCAGAGGTATCTACTAAGATAAGATAATGCGTGTTACTTGCATAAGACAGTGCCTTTAAGTGCATCTGATCCTTTGGTGTAACTTTTACAGCTGCTGCTTTCTTTTTCTCTGTATAATAATTCGCATTCTTTCCAGGTGCGGAAGCATCTTTTGATACCAGACGGATCTGCAATCCTTCCATTCTGTAACCGATCTTGGAAGTTCCTGCTATCTGACCGTTCTTAGCCCATCCGAGCCATCCATATCCCTGTACATGCGCACGGTAATAAATGTCATAATATTTTGCAAGGTCTCCTGTAAGTCTGATCTTAACTGCTTCCATCCCTTTGGATGCATTTGACGCACCATTTGTTGTACCTGCGTTTGACCAGTCTTTCCAGCCTTCAGATGAAATATGTGTTGAATACTGGATGGTTCCTGACGGAGCAAGTTTGTTAGACTGATCCAGATGTAAATTAAGACTCTGCAGCTGCTGTTTCTTTCCGATTGTTCCTACTGTGCCGCCCTGTGCTACATTACCGGTTGCGCCTGCTCCTTTGATCGTTCCATTGTAATAGAAGTTTCCACTCTTGTATCCTTCTACATATTTCACACCGCTTGTATCAGGAGCTGATTCTACACCTTTTTTCACCAGACAGATTTTCAGTGCTTCAATCTTCTTGCTGAGATCGATGGTTCCTGTTGCATTACCTGCTGATTCATAATTACACCATCCGATCTTTGCCAGATGTACGCTGTAATACACCTCATAATAATTAGCGATTTCTCCGGTCAGTTTTACTCTGAGTGCTTCGATTCTCTTGCTCTGTCCACTTGTTCCGGCAAGTTCGCCATTCTTCTTCCATGTCTGCCAGCCGATTCCCTGTACGAATGCCTGATACTCTACATTACCTGTATAATCAGAATCCGGAAGTGTAATCTTGATTGCTTCTACTCTCTTGCCTTTTCCTGTTGTTCCGGCGATCTGGTTATCACTTACTTTTGACTGCCAGCCGTATGACTGTACATGTGTCTGATACTGGATTCTTGGTGACTGATAAGCTTTTGTTGTGGTTCCCGGTGCACTCTCGCCCTTTTTCACTAATTTGATCTGGATTGCTTCTAATCGTTTTCCATAAGTACTGCTTCCGGCTTTTTCACCATTCTTTGCCCAGTCAAGCCATCCAAAGCTCTGTACATGGGTGCGATAGTATACATCATACTTGTCTGCAATCGCACCTTCCAGGTGAATAGCAACTGCTTCTACTCTCTTGGCTTTTCCTGTTGTTCCTGACAGTGCTCCGTTCGCAACTTCTTTCTGCCAGCCATAGGTCTGTACATGAGTCTTGTAGACAATTTTGCTGTCTTTCTGTTCTTCTGAAAGACCATCGAGTTTGATCTTTAATGCTTCGATTGTAAGTGCTCTTCCTTCTGTTCCGGCGAGTGCACCATCTTCCACTTCTTTCTGCCAGCCAATCTTGGCAACATGAGCCTGATATACTACCTTTGGAGTTGTCTCTGGTTCTGTTGGTACCGTTGGCTCTTCCGGAGTCTCATTTTTCTTTTCAAGAAATGGATTTGCTGTGTCCAGAGTGTTCTCAGTATCTTTCTCTACCAGCTGGAACTGGATTGCTTTTATTCCGCAATCGTATCCTTTCACTCCAGATACCTGATCATTCTTTGCCCAGCCAAGCCATTTACCCGGAGCATTTTCTTCTGCCTTTACATAAGCACGGTAGTAAATATCATATTTTTCTGCAAGTTCATCTGCTACTTTTGCTTTCACTGCTGCCACTGCTTTTCCGGAAGTATTCGCAGCTTCCTGTCCCGCTGCAGTATAATCACTCCATGTTCCTTCCGTATCTGCCACTGCATATGATACTGTCTTCTGATCTTCCTGTGATTTTGAATCACTTACATTCAGTTTTAACTTTGTAATCTCTGCCGCATCGTCTGCTTCTGTACCTGCAGTCTCTCCACCTGTTACTTCTTTCCATTCTTCACTGTCTGATGTCAGCACAGAATACTTTAACACTGCTGTTGACTCTTCCTGTGGTTCATCTGCATATACAGCTGCCGGCATAACCAATGTAATGATCATTGATATAACTGCAGCCAGCGATATGATCTTCTTTTTCATGAATCTTCCTCCTCCTGATTTATGGATAACTATAGTATATCCCCTGCCTTTTTCTCTGTCAAATACATAAAACCTATCACAATCAACTTTTCTTGCATGCTTTGATAAAGAGGCAGGAAATACTTTTCCTGCCTCTTTATTCAATGCCACTCTGTTATTTTGTAACACATGCTTTCGTTGTATCTCCAGGTGCTGCTGCGCCTTTCTTTACAAGTACGATCTGGATGCACTCCAGACGTTTTGCAAGTCCGGTTGTTCCGGCTATTTCGCCATTCTTTGCCCAGCCAAGCCAGCCATAAGTCTGCGCATGGACACGGTAATAAATATCATACTTCTGTGCCATCTGCCCGGTAAGCTCTATCTTCACAGCTTCCAGACGTTTTGCCGATCCAGTCGTTCCTGCAACCGCATCATTTTCTTTCCAAGCCTTCCATCCGGCACTCTGTACATGTGCCTGATATTTGATTCCGCCGGAATATGGCTGATTTGTTAATTTCAGACGGAATGCTTCCATTCGCTTGGCTTCTCCGATCGTTCCGCCATATCCACCGCCATATACATTTCCCTTCCAGCCATAAGTCTGTACATGAGTATTATACTGCGTAAGCGGCTGTACATATGCCTGTGTTGTTGCTCCCGGTGCCGATCCGCCTTTTGTAACCAGCACAATCTGAATTGCCTCCATTCGTTTGGCAGCATCTGTTGTTCCGGCAATATCACCATTCTTTGCCCAATCAAGCCAGCCATAGGTCTGTGTGTGGACACGGTAGTAAATATCATAGTGGTTAGCCACTTCTCCGGTCAGGCGGATACGGATTGCTTCCATACGCTTTGCTTCTCCCGTTGTTCCACCGATTGCTCCGTCAGCCACCCAGTCTTTCCAGCCATAGGTCTGGACATGTGTACTGTACTGTACAGATCCTGTATATCCGGTATTCGAAAGCTGTATCTTAATTGCTTCCATACGCTTTGCTTCTCCTGATGTTCCTGCAGTCTGTCCATTGGATTTATTACTCTGCCATCCGTAAGTCTGCACATGCGTGCTGTACACAATTCCTTTGGTCGTTGATGAAGAGTTATTACCAGAAGAATTATTATTCGAGCCGGATGAACTATTGTTGGAACCTGACGATCCGCTGTTCACTACTTTTATGTAGTCTTTGCTCGAATACGCATACATCGCTGACGCGTTATATTTTCCTGTGTTTTTATCAATCTTTGTTCTTCCGCTGTTCAGTACCGGATCACTCTGAACTTTATAAAAGCTTCCGGATTCTCCGAGTATCAGAAATGCGTAGTTAGAAGAAGATCCCGTGTTATACAGGCTTGTGGTAGATGTACTTGCCTCTTTTCTCACATTCAAAGCCGTATGACTCGTCGGCAATGTATCTTTGATACCGATTTTATATTTATTCCGGTCTTTTTTGCCTCCTTCGCTGTCCATGGTCCATGCCAGAGATGCAATCTTTTCTCCCCAGTATGCATCGGACGCGTAACTTACATTCATTCCACTTGCCTTATTTCCCAAAAAGCCGCCATGGTAAAAATCCCACCCTGCTCTTAAGTATCGCTTTGACATATATGTCTCTGCAAAATCCTTGATGCAGATATCTACACTCGAAAATCTATCCGCACTTGTTCCCGGAGAACTGTCTACTGCATTTAATCCAAACAGATTATTTTTCTGCTGGGAGATAGAACTGGTTCCCCATGCACTTTCCAATGCACCAACTCCTGTCATAAGCAGTGCGTTCACTCCGTATGTATTCTGATTACTGACAAACTGACTACCCTTGTTATACATTTTTGAAGCTTTGCTCGCATGTTGATTAATAATGTTGTTCAACTCATTTGCCGAATACGATGACAATCCTCTTAACGGAAGGTACTGATAATAATTATAATATGGATTATTGGGATTCACAGAGTTCTTTCTTGTATTTCTTTTATAGTCTGCAATCATCGTCTCATAATCCGTATAAAAGTAATGTCCGTCATAACTGTAATACGTTGTTCCTGTCTTCATATAAGACTGTTGTGGTCCGATATTCGTTGTTCCGCCATAGCCGGATATTGACATATTCATACAGATCCGGTGCAGGATGGATGTGCCATCTGCATAGTAATTGCTGTATGTTCTTACAGAACTTAAATTTACGACCTGTACTTTTGATTTGTCTACCAGTCCTACTACACCACTCTGCATGAATTTAACTTTACCGTTTTCCTCACCGAGATATGCCGCATCAGCACCGGATTTTCCATATACATATCCACTTGCGCCGGTTCCATATTCTGTATATGTTGTGACACCACTCACTGCATTTCCCGCCTGATTTGCACGGAAGTTGACTACTTTGACAGAAGGTGTCCTTGCATAGGTTTCAATCTCATCATGGATAACTCCATCATTTTCGTCATCTACTATAAAGACATTTCCTTTTTCATCAACACTGACCACTTCCCGTTCACCGGTTGCATTCTCCGGAGTATCCGGATTCTCTGTTACTACACTCTCTTCTTCTGATGTTACGGTATCATCAGTTGTCTCATTCCCAGATGCAGCTTCAGCCGTATCAGTTCCATCTTCCGATGTGCCCTGATCTGTTTCCGGGCGTTGTATCTGGTCTGTCTGAATATCTTCTGCTGCCTGTTCCACACTACTATCTGATTCGTTCGCAGCCGATACGCTTACTCCCGAGAGTAACATACTCGCAATGCACAAGCACGCAATCAGTCTTTTGTTCTTTTTCATTGCGTCATCTGCCTCCTGTCCTTATTATTTACTTCTTTATAAATGTTCTTGCTGTACTTCCCGGTGCTTTGCCGCCTTTTTCTACCAGTATGATCTGGATAGCTTCCAGTCGTTTTGCAAGTCCTTCTGTTCCGGACTTTTCACCATTCTTCGCCCAGCCAAGCCAGCCGTAGGTCTGTGCATGTACACGGTAATAGATATCATACTGACTTGCAAGAGATCCTTTTAATTCAATCTGAATTGCTTCAAGGCGCTTTGCCTTTCCACTTGTTCCACTGTTCACACCGCCATTTACCCAGTTCTGCCAACCGTAACTCTGTACATGTGTTTTATAACGAATGTTATGATTCTGCCCTGCATCAAGCATGGATATGTTGATTGCTTCAAGGCGCTTTGCTTTACCGCTTGTTCCGGATGTTTCTCCATCATGCACTTTACTCTGCCAGCCATAAGTCTGTACATGCGACTTGTACGCCAGCTTCGCCTGCTTGAATGCTGTGCTCGTCGCACCCGGTGCAGTCCCTCCTTTTTGTACCAGTTTCATCTGAACTGCTTCTATACGTTTTGCAAAATCTTTCGTTCCTGCAGATTCTCCGTTTTTTGCCCAGTCAAGCCAGCCGTAACTCTGTGTATATGTTCTGTAATAGATATCATAATGTTCAGCCAGTTCTCCCGTCAGGCTGACCTTTATTGCTTCCATTCTTTTTCCGCCGTTTGGAAGTCCTGCCGTTACATTATTGCTCTTCTGTCCTGTCCATCCATAACTCTGCATATATGTATCGTATACGATATCTCCACTGTACTGCGTATCATTAACTCTTGCTGCTAACGCCTGTACTGCTTTTGCCTGTCCGGTCGTTCCATTTTGATTACCGTCTGCGCTGTATTCTTTCCAGCCGTGGTTTTCAACATATGTCTTGTATTCAATCTTAGTTTCTGAACTTTTATAGGCATTGTCTGTACTTCCCGGTGCTGTTGTTCCTTTTGGTAATATGGCAATCTGCATTGCTTCTATTCTCTTGTCATATCCCTGACTTCCTGCCGGCTGTCCATTGCTTGCCCAGCCAAGCCAGCCAAACGTCTGACTGTGTACACGATAATAGATATCGTAATTCGCTGCCTGTGTTCCTGTCAGACTGATCTTTACTGCCTGAATATATTTGCTCTTTCCTTCTGTTCCTGCAGTTGCACCTGTTCCGACCGCTGCCTGCCAGCCATCATCCTGCACACATGCCTGATAAGATACGCCAAGATCTCCGTACCCCTGACCTACATTGATCTTGAATGCCTCAATTCTTTTTCCTAATCCTGTTTTTCCCGTCTGATACCCATTGTTAACCGAATCCAGCCAGCCATAACTCTGTACATGAGATGTATAGGTTATGATATTTTCATCCGTAACAGCAACCTGCTCTTCATCTGAATTTGTCTTTGGGGCATCTGTCATCCAGAAGTTAAGATCTACATTTCCGGAGATTCCATCTACACTTCCTGTACTCGAGCACTGCCACATATCGTATGGTGCGCTGTACTGACATCTGCTGTGATACTGTGCAATCCATTTTGACCACGATGTATTACCGAACACAGAGCTTGTCAGATAATTATTCCACCAGTTCAGATTCGCATAAATTCCGGCATTATAACCTGCTGCTGATACTTTATTTGCAAATGTCGCTGCCATACTTCCTCTTGTCACTCCGTTGGTTCCATTTAACATACGGGTATCTTCCATATCAAAATAAATTGGATATGTAAGTTTATGACCTGCCACCAAATTTAATGCATACTGCGTTTCCTCCGCTGCCATTGTATCATTGGTTGCAAGTGAATAAAAATATACTCCATACGGTATTCCTAATCTTTCACATTCCGCTGCATTTCGTTTCCAATATTTATCCTCACGTGTTATATTTTTCTTATAAAAACTACTATAATATGTTACACTACAGCGGATGATCGCATATTCTATTCCATCATTCTTCGCTTTTGTCCAATCGATACTACCCTGATGTTCACTTACATCGACACCTTTTTTTCTTGCTCCCGGTATCGCATTTCCCAGATTGTTCACATATTGGCCATTAATCTTCTTCCATGCATTCGGATTACTTGCTGCACGTGCTCTTCTCGCATATACCTGGGTCTGAGGTATTAATTCTCCATTCTCATACCTCCAGCTGTTTTCATATATATCACCTTCCGGAATCGGATTGTCCTGCTCTTCACCGACATTCTCCGCAGACTGAATATCACTGGTCCCATCCTCTTTTATCGACTCGCTGCTATTATCTGTTTCCGGCTGTTCTTCCTGTAGTATCTCTGCTCCTTCTGCACCGTTATCACCTGCAATTGTTGTTTCATCAATTGTGGCTGCCTTATTCTCTTCTGCCGAACTTACAGTTACAAAACTTACATTACTTGTAATCATGCACGCTATTACAAGTAAAACTGAAATATTTTTTTTCATAACCTTTCTCCTTTTCTTATGTTCCTCATTATACCTTATCTTTCCAAGGTTCGCAAATCATAAAAGCCCCTATACACATCTTATTGTATAAAGGCTTTCCTTCATAACTAACTTATATTAATTCTTTCAATTTTACTCTGTCGATTTTTCCGTTCGCATTCTGCGGCATCTGTCTTACACGTACCACCTGATCCGGCATCATATACGGTGGAACCTTTTTCCTTACAGCTCTCTGATGATCTCCGTATCTTTTATCCCGCCTTCATAGACAAGTACCAGGCTGTCTCTTTCCTTGTCATAGACACAGGCACAGGCTTTTACCTTTTCCACACTGTTAGCTCCTGCTTCAATCTCACCAAGCTCAATACGGTAGCCTCTTCTCTTAATCTGAAAATCTTTGCGAGAAATGTAAATCAGTTCTCCCTGCTCATTATATTTTACAATGTCTCCTGTCCGGTACACTCTCTCCGGATAGTATCTGTTCAATGGATTCTGTACAAAAGCTTCTTTCGTTTTTTCCGGATTCTTATAGTATCCATCTGCCATAAATGTAGAACGTACAAACAATTCACCTTCTTCTCCATTTACAGCCGGTTCGCCTTTTTCATTAATAATAAACGCATCACAGTTATTGCAGGGTTTTCCGATCGGAAGACTCTCATCATCTTCAAATTCCCGGTTCACCACATAGAAAGTACAGATATCTGTTGTCTCTGTCGGACCAAACAGATTCGCATACATGATCTCCGGTTCTAAAGTATGTATCCAGTAATTTAACTGCTTTGTCGGCATAACTTCCCCGGCAAACAGCACTTTTTCCAGATATTCCGGCTTTGCAGCATCAAACTTTGGCCTACAGAAACGATGTAAAAAAAGCACTGTGATCATTACTCGTCACAGTGCTTTTTTCACAATGGCTATTTCTTAAACACAACCAACCTCTGCCCCACATAATTGAATACCACAAATGCACCCATTCCAACCAGCATAGACAGGTTCTCCTGCACACTCTTACTCTGATTATGAAGAATCCATGACACAACCGGCTTTGCCATCCCATATGCCAGCAGATAACATATTGTAATATTTATCACGAACATCCCCAATTGCTTCCAGGATTTTTCTTTATTCTGAAACGTAAAGTATTTATTCAGGAAATAGCTCACAATACTTCCCACCACATAATTCGATGCAGAAGATACCCAGTAGCTCAGATGCAAAAGATTGTAAACAGCAAACATTACCCCTGTACCCACCAGAGTATTCACAATTCCCACCAATACAAATTTCCAGAATGTAATATCCAACACATTTGTTATTTTTTCTTTCATAATTACCTATTCTTTCCTTCTTGTTGTTTCACATTTCTAATGTTCATACCAATATTCAACTTCTTATTATGAATCATATATTATTACAGAACAAAACACAACAAACGGCTCATGTCACACACAAGCCGCCTGTCATATTTCCTTATTACTTTTTCTTACTCTCCAAGCCCGCTCTCGACCGCATCCATCATTGCTTTCATGGCCTCTTCTTCATCTTCCCCGTCGCAGATAAGCTCGATTTCATCTCCCGATTTCACGCATGCTCCAAGGACACTCAATACACTTTTCGCATTTGCTGCAGTGTCATCGTTATACATGAATTCTACTTTGCATTTGTATCTGCTTGCTATGTTACAGAACATCCCTGCAGGTCTGAGATGTAGTCCCGTCGGATTTGTTATTGTAACTTTCTGTCTGATCATAATGTATTCTCCCCATTTCTGTCTGTTATTCGCTCTGGTCGTTCTGATTGTTTTCATCTGTCTTTGTCTGACTGTTGTTCTGGCTTTCCCCCTGTGTTTTACTGCTCTGCTTTGAGTTTTCAAGCGTGATCTCCACATTCACTTCATTCACAAGCTTGCAGCCATCCGGCAGTTCGACAGACACCGGAACGGTATATGTACCAGGCTCTGTATAATTCTTAAGATCAATGCTGACTTTCTTCGCAGGTGAGAACAGATTCAGCACATCATTCGGTCCCTTCACCTGTATCTCCAGATCAACGTTAGATCCGTAATTGATGCTCAGTCCGTCCGCTATATTCTCCAGGATGATCGATCCTGTCGATATCTCAAAGCTCTTTGTTCCCGGCTGTTGTACCTGGATGGATATTACCACCTTATTCGCATTCTCTTCCGCAAGGGACACACCGCTCGGAAGATAAGATGAGATGTCAATGGTCTGCTCCGTTCTCTGTGTCAGTTCTTCCAATTTCAGGGCACTCGGTGGAATATCGATCTCTGATATCTCTGCAAGCGTACTCTTATCACCTGTCACTTCCACTTCCTGCGGTTCTACCGTGATCTTGCCAAGTTTATACCCTTCTGCTGCCGACACCTCTGATGTATCCACTTTAAGCGGCACACTTTTTACCTGAAGCAGTTCTACTTCAACACTAACTCCTTCTTTTCCAAGGTTGTTTGCAAGAAGTGTCTGGTCGATCACGTTATTATTTGCATCATACAGTACCAGTTTTGCTTCTACCGTCTCATCTTCGGATAATCCGGATACATTTGCTTCTGCTGTTACTTTTGCAATATTGTTAATGATTCTCTTCGGTCCGCGAAGTGTTACTTTTTCTGGAAGTGCTTTCAGGCTTCCCACTTCATATCCGTTTCTTACCGTTCCTGTTGTTGTCGGTGTGATTGGGAAATTATTCTTTGCTTCCTCATCGATCTGGATCTGCAGATTTCTTGGATTTGCCGTTGCCTTTTCATATTTTCCTGTATATCCTTTGACCGTTACTTCAATCGGCACCTGTGTACGAAGCGTCAGTTCTTTCATGTTCGCTGTCGCAACAATATCCTCTGCCCTGATCTTATCCAGTACTGACCGCTGTGCTGTAACTGTTACATTAATCTCCTGTGTGTTATCCACGATCTGATACGTATTATTATTGTCTGTAATCACTTCTTCATGCGTTACCTGCACCGGGATATTGGAAAATGTCTTGTCATCCACCGGATCATCGATATTCACTACAACCAGCCATAAGAATGCCGCAATCAGGAAAGCCAGTATTTTCAGCGCAAGATTGTTAGTTATTCTTTTTCGCATGCTTCCGCCATCCTTTCCACATTGCCTTTATTCTGTTGGTTTCACTGCTCTTATGCTGTACCTCTTCCAGCTTCACACGAAGTTCTGCTTCATTGATACTTCTTGTAAGCTCTCCTCCCTGTGCGACTGACACAGCTCCTGTCTCTTCTGATACCGTAATGACCAGTGCATCACTGACTTCGCTCATTCCTACTGCCGCACGGTGTCTGGTGCCCAGATCCTTGCTGATCCCCATATTATCCGAGAGGGGAAGATAGCAGGTTGCCGAGACGATCCTGTCACCTCTTACGATGATCGCACCATCATGAAGCGGTGTATTATGTTCGAAGATATTGATCAGCACCTGACTTGATACCAGACAGTCCATCTGGATTCCGGTGCTTTCATATTCCGTAAGCCGTATTGCCTGTTCTACGACAATCAGAGCCCCTGTCTTGACTTTTCCCATGGCAAAGCATGCACGGATAATATCCTCTCTTGTTTCTTCACTGAAACGTATCTCCCGGTTCTGTTCAAAAGGAACAACTGATGTCAGGAATTGCTTCTCTCCAAGCTTTTCCAATGCCCTCCGCAGTTCCGGCTGAAATACTACAATTGCCGCTGTAGCCATGACCGTCAGTGAATTTCTCGCGATGAACAGGATCGTATGCATCTTGAATATAGCTGCGAGAAGAATAAAGCCCGCAAGTACAATGATTCCTCTGAGCAGCATCCATGCTTTCGTATTCTTTATCCATATGATGATCTGATAGATTAGAAAAGTGAGGATCAAAACTTCTATGATATCTGTGATATGCACTCTCGGAATATAAAGTCCAATTCCATATTTATCAATAAAATCTGCAATTGTCTGTCCCATTCCTCTCACCTCCCTGCATGGTTTTTAATGATTTTTTCTGTCTTTCTATCTTTTTCTGCGGTTGCCTGCATGAAATTCATTTTCCAGACTCTGTGTCAGAAGCATCTTATCTACATCTTTCATGTCATGTTTCTTCGGTGCCGGTCCTCTCTTCGGCGAATGCTTTCTTGCCTGACTTGCCCGGATCTGTGCCGGACTTCTATAGTCTGCATCACCATATGACGGCTTCCGTTCTGTTTCTCTTTTCTGTCCATGTCCCGCATGTACTTCCAGATCGATGGCTTTTGTCTCTTCTTCCGCCGTATCCTGCGACAAACGTTTTACCGCTTCTGCATCGATGATCTCCGTCTCCTGACGTTCATTGATCTTCTTCACAGTCTTCTCCGGCGTTGTCATGGCAACCTTCGGTATTGCTTTTACATAGTAATAATATTCATCGTCTTCAAACTGCAGACGTTCACTTCTTGCATAATCTACCGAGAACAGGAATAATTCCAGCACAAGTCCTGCAACGGCTGCCACAATATTTCCTATGATCAGCGGACCATAGGAGGTGTTTACGCCCAGTGCAATACTTCCCATTGCCGTTACGACCACATTGGCAATTGCTCCCGCAATAATCCCAATCTTCCAGGCATGATCCAGTTCCTGTCTGCGAATGGTATAAATGATAAAAAATCCAATGATAAATGCAACTATGTAGAGCCACATTTCTTTATTTTGGAACACTTTCTGTACGTATGTGCTGATCTCGGCAAGCATTGCCTTACTTCCAGACGTCTTAGATGCCGCATTTATTTTCTTAAGATATTCCATCATATAATATACAACAGTTCCACATCCCATCGGTACAAGACTTACCGGTGTATAGATCAACGCACATGCAACCGGTACCACAAACGGTATCTTAAGTGCAAATGCAATCGGTGTCAGAAGCACAACAAATGCCATCTTCGGTGCCAGTCTGATATAAAATATATACATGATCAGGAAGATCAGTGCAAACACTGCGAATATGCCTATGGACGCTGCCAGTGTATGTGCAAGCAGCAGTATCGTTGCAAGCACCACCATAACCGCAGGTGGAAGGAAAGTAGCAACCACAGCCAGCCCCAGAGAGATCACCGGTGAGGAAAGTGATTTCATAAATCCTGTATTCTGATTGATCATTGTAAATGTTATCATTGCCAGTATGAACTGAAAGGCTTTATCAAATGACTTGGAATGCTTCCCATAAACCGCTTCTATTCTTTCACGTATTACATATATATTGTCCATCTATCTTTTCTCCTTTTCATACATTTTCAGCAGTTGAATCAGATTATGATTATACTTTTTCACTCTTTTCCTTGCCTTTTTGTGTTTCTCATTATAAATGTGACTGGCAATTCCGCAATATACGATCACCACACCCACATAGCCTGCCAGAATGATCAGAAAAAGGAACAGGATCAGACCATTCGACATATTACTCATTATATCCTCCACACCGGCCAGTAAAAGCAGCGCCACCAGACACACATAACCGACTGATACGCTCAGAAATGCATATATAACGTGCAGGCTTGCATAATCTTTTCTATAATAGGAACTGATCTTAAAATCTTCTTTTCCATAAGTCTCTTCATAGAGAGCAAGCTTTGTCATTAATTTTACTTTTCTCTCATCTAACATATATCCACCTCAACATGATATTAATTCCATAAAAACATCATTTTAAGTATAACAAATATCAGTACCCTTGTCCAATACTTATAGTTAAAAAATAAACCTTCTCCACGCCTTTTTCCTTTAATGCTTTTGCCGCCACATCCAATGTATTGCCGGTCGTATATATGTCATCCACCAGCAGAACCTTCCGGACAGGGCGAAATGCCGGTGTTACCGCAAATGCATTTTTCAGGTTCTTTTTTCTCTCATTATGTCCAAGTTTCTTCTGCGGACTGGTCTTCTTTCTTCTTGCCAGGCTTTTACTGTCCACCGGAATGCACAGCATCCTTCCCAGGTTTTCCGCAAGAATCTGTGCCTGATTATAACCCCGTTTTCTACGTCTCGCCCGGTGCAGCGGGACCGGTATGATCACATCCGGGTTCCATCGCCGGATTTCTTTCTGAAAATTTTTCACGAGTTCCTGACTGTACAGTTCCCCGTATCTTCTCTGATTGTGGTATTTGAACTGATAGATAGATTGATTCACAGGAGCTTTATGATTCCATAAGCTTAATCCCTGCTCATAATAATGATGTGTATGCATACAGTCATAACAGTATTCCTTTTCCATACTACGGATCTGCTTGCCGCATTGCATACACCTTGGTTCTCTGATTCTTAAGAATTCCAGCCTTTCCCTGCATTCTGTACAGATGCCCTCTTTACAGACTTTCTGACAGAATGGACAGGTTTCCGGCCAAAACAGAACAATTATATTTTCTTTGATATCTTGTATGATACTTTTATTCATTAAATTCACGGATTCGCTCTGCAAGACTCGTATTGCGGTTCTGCTGGTTTGTGTTTTGTATCATCTCCTGGAATACGCTTTCACTTCCGATCACCGTCACACATTTTCTCGCTCTTGTGACAGCCGTATAGAGCAGATTTCTATAATAAAGCTGTCTTGGTCCCTGTAACAAAGGGATAATGACTGCAGGATATTCGCTTCCCTGCGCTTTATGGATTGTGATCGCATAAGCCAGTTCCAGTTCATCCAGCAGATTGTATGGATATTTTACCTGCTTCTTTTCATCATATTCGACCGTCACGGTCTCTTCATATGTATTGATCTTTTTGATGATCCCCATATCCCCGTTAAATACACCGATCCCTTTATCGATCGTCATTCCGTACCGGGTGGTGATCTCCCACTCAAGCTGGTAATTATTCTTGATCTGCATCACCTTATCCCCCTCACGGAACAGATGATCTCCATATTCTTTTTCCTGTTTGCCAGGCTTCGGCGGATTCAGATATTCCTGCAGGATCTTATTGATCCGTTCCACTCCGAGCAGGCCCTTTCGCATCGGCGTCAGAACCTGAATGTCTGCTTCTGATGCAGATACGAATTTGGGAAGTTTCTTCTGGATCAGTGTGATGATATTACTGATGATCATATTCGTATCATCACGTTTCAGGAAGAAGAAATCCATGCTTTTGTTATCCAGCACAACCGATTCACCCCGATTGATCTTGTGGGCATTGACAATAATATCACTTTCGCCTGCCTGCCGGAATATCTTCGTAAGCTTTACCACCGGAAAACATCCGGATGAAATAATGTCTTTCAGTACGCTTCCCGGCCCTACACTCGGAAGCTGGTTCACATCTCCCACCAGGATCACACGAGTTCCCGGCACGATCGCATTCAAAAGTGCATACATCAACGGCAGATCTACCATTGACATCTCGTCTATGATGATCACATCTGCTTCCAGCGGATTCTCTGCATTGCGCTGGAAACCACCAACTGTCTCATCATCCGGATTGCCGGACACTTCCAACAGCCGGTGAATCGTCTGTGCCTCGCATCCGGTTGCTTCCGTCATACGCTTTGCCGCTCTCCCTGTCGGTGCTGCCAGATAGATGTCCAGTCCTTCGCTTTCGAAGAAATGAATCATCGCATTGATGGTCGTTGTCTTACCGGTACCCGGTCCTCCGGTCAGTATCATCAGACCATGCCTGACTGCTTCCATTACTGCATCTTTCTGCATCTCGTCTAGATACAGTTCTGTGTTCTTTTCAATCTGATTGATCCTGTGAAGAAGTGTCACATCAGCTGCTTCAAAATCAAGATTCAGATCATGCAGCATCTTCGCAGTATTCAACTCCATATAATAATAATGGGAAGTATACACTCTCACCCCCTGCTCTGACTGCTTCATGACGATCTTCTTTTCCATCATAAGATCCATAAGATACTTTTCCATATCCTGTATCTGTACTCCAAGAAGGTCTCCCGTCTCTTTCAGCAACACATCCTGATACAGATAGACGTGTCCTTCATTCACACTCTGTTGTAAGGTATAAAAGATTCCGCTGCGGATCCGGAAATCAGAATCTGTGTGTATGCCAATCTTCATTGCAATCTCATCGGCAGTCTTAAATCCCACTCCCGGCACATGGTCTGCCAGATGATACGGATTCTCCTCTATCGTGCGGTAGACATTACGTCCGTAATGCTGATAGATCTTTGCTGCCAGTGTTGTAGAAATGCCGAATTTCTGCAGATAGATCATTGCCTGCCGCATATCCTTCTTCTCTTCTACCTGTGAAGCGATCTCTCTTGCTTTCCGTTCACTGATTCCTTTGATCTCTGCCAGTCGTTCCGGCTCCTCTTCGATGATCCGGAAGGTATCTTCTTTGAATTTTTTCACTATCTTTCCCGCCAGAGAAGCTCCGACTCCTTTGATCGCACCGGAACCCAGATACCGTTCGATGGATACCAGATCTTCCGGCTCACATATCTCCGATTCCTCCACAGCAAACTGAAGGCCATACATCTTATGCGTTGTATAGCCTCCTTTCAGTCTTAACAGTTCACCTTCTTCAATATAATGAAAACTTCCGACACAGGTCACTTCTCCATCTGAATTATTCAGATGGAATACCGTGTACCCGTTGTCTTCATTGCGGTAAACAATATGTTCTACGTATCCTTTTATTTCTTCCATTCGATTTCACTCACCCGGATTCCTATCTGAATCTAGATTCCTTTTCTGTCACCCATGAACTCTACGTATTCTCCGGTTCCGATGGCAACAACCTTCATCGGATCATCCGCCGTCATCGTGTTGATGCCTGTCTTTTCCTCGATCAGTTCTTCCATACCACGTAACATAGATCCGCCTCCGGTCAGCATAATCCCTCTGTCAAGGATATCTGCGGAAAGCTCCGGTGGTGTTCTCTCCAGCACACTGATAACAGCTTCTACGATCTGTCCCGTTGTCTCCCGGAGTGCTTCTTCTGTCTCTGTCGAAGTTACCGTTACCGTCTTCGGAAGTCCTGTTACCAGGTTTCTTCCTCTGACTTCCAGCGTCTCATCTTCGATCATTGGATAGGTTGTACCAATCTTGATTTTAATATCTTCCGCTGTTCTTTCACCGATCAGAAGATTATGTTTTTTTCGCATATAGCGGACGATCGCCTCGTCGAAATCATCTCCGGCAATCTTTAAGGATGTATTTACAACCGTTCCGCCAAGTGAGATGACGGCAATATCGGATGTACCTCCGCCGATGTCAACGATCATATTGCCACACGGCTTTGAGATATCGATTCCCGCACCGATTGCTGCCGCAACCGGTTCTTCGATCAGATGTACCTCTCTTGCTCCTGCTGCATAAGTTGCTTCCTCCACTGCCTTGCGTTCCACTTCTGTAACCCCGCTTGGTACACAGATACTGATTCTCGGCTTCTTGAATGTACGCTTTCCAAGTGTTTTCTGCACGAAATATTTGATCATTTTTTCTGTTACTGTATAGTCTGATATCACGCCCTGTCTCAAAGGTCTGACTGCCACAATATTTCCCGGAGTTCTTCCAAGCATCAGTCTTGCTTCTTCTCCGATCGCCTTGATTGCATTCGTATCTCTGTCATACGCTACAACAGAAGGCTCTTTTAAAATAACACCCTTTCCTTTTACATACACCAGTACGCTGGCGGTTCCCAAATCAATTCCAAGATCTACTGACATTCCCAATTCTCCCTTCATCAAGCTGTCTATATCATTATCTTTTGTAAGATATGATCATACGCATGCTATTTTTGAGCATGTTCCCATTATAATCAAAATCATTTAAAATAAAAAGACCCATTTTGCTTAAATCTTTATGAACCTTTTTACATAAATATTACAATATGACGAATCTGGACGATGCATTGAACAAAATGTCATATTTCTACCGTTCCAGCATTGGTTTTATATACTTTCCCGTATAGGATACCGGACTTTCCGCAACTTCTTCCGGTGTTCCCTCTGCGATCACGGTTCCGCCTTTGTCACCGCCTTCCGGACCGATATCGATGATGTAATCTGCGGTCTTTATCACATCCAGATTGTGCTCGATCACAATGACTGTATTCCCATCTTCTGTCAATCTGTGGAGAATCTCTGTCAACTTATGCACATCGGCAAAATGCAGTCCCGTCGTCGGCTCGTCCAGAATATAGATTGTCTTTCCCGTACTTCTCTTACTCAGCTCTGTTGCCAGCTTGATACGCTGGGCTTCTCCGCCGGACAGAGTCGTAGACGGCTGTCCCAGACGGATATAAGAAAGCCCGACATCATACAAGGTCTCCATCTTTCTGCGGATACTTGGTACATTTTCAAAGAAATGCATTGCTTCTTCTACGGTCATGTCCAGAACATCATAGATATTCTTTCCTTTGTATTTCACTTCCAGTGTCTCTCTGTTGTAACGTCTTCCCTTACATACTTCACATGGAACATAGACATCCGGCAGGAAATGCATCTCGATCTTGATGATTCCATCTCCGCTGCAGGCCTCACATCGTCCTCCTTTGACGTTAAAACTGAATCTTCCTTTTTTATAGCCTCTTGCTTTTGCATCTGGTGTTGCCGCGAACAGATCCCTGATCAGGTCAAATACTCCGGTATAGGTTGCCGGATTGGATCTCGGAGTCCGCCCGATCGGAGACTGGTCGATATTGATCACCTTGTCCAGCTGTTCCAGTCCCTCGATGCCTTTGTGTCTGCCCGGAATGGTCCTTGCACGGTTCAGGTCTCTTGCCAGACGTTTATAGAGGATCTGGTTCACAAGTGAGCTTTTTCCCGAACCGGACACACCGGTAACACAGGTCATCACGCCAAGCGGAAACTTCACATCTATGTTCTTCAAGTTATTTTCCTGTGCTCCGAGTACTTTCAGCCATCCGGTTGGTTTTCTTCTTACTTCCGGAACCGGGATCCGGATACGCCCGCTCAGATAGGCTCCGGTTACAGAATTTTCATTCTGCATGATCTCTTCCGCATTTCCGGTTGCAACTACTTCACCGCCATGTTCTCCTGCTCCCGGTCCGATATCCACGATAAAGTCCGATTCTCTCATAGTATCCTCATCATGCTCAACCACGATCACGGAGTTCCCGAGATCCCGCAGATGTTTTAAAGTTCCAAGCAATTTATCATTGTCTCTCTGATGCAGTCCGATACTTGGTTCATCCAGAATATATGCCACACCTACGAGTCCGGAACCGATCTGTGTTGCCAGACGGATTCTCTGTGCCTCTCCTCCTGAAAGTGTTCCGGTCGATCTTCCAAGTGTCAGATAATTAAGTCCGACATCCATCAGAAACTGGATTCTGGAATTGATCTCCTTTAAAATCTGTCCGCCGATCAGCAATTGCTGGTTCGAAAGTTTCAGTTCTTTTAAAAAGGTCTGCAGTTTTTCAATTGACATTCCTGTCAGTTCGGAAATATTTTTATCTCCTACCGTCACAGCAAGTGCTCCCGGCTTCAGGCGCTGGCCTTTGCACGCAGAACACGGTGTGATATTCATAAACTCTTCGTATTCTGCTTTCATCGTTTCCGACGAAGTCTCCCGGTAACGACGCTCTACATTGCGGATCAGACCTTCGAATGCCACATCATAGACTCCTTCTCCGCGCTGCCCCTTATAATATACTTTCACTTCTTTGCCGTTTGTCCCATGGATCAGGACATCATGGACTTCCTTCGGATAGTCCTCAAACGGTGTATCTAATGAAAAGCCATATTCTTTGCTCAACGCATCCAGGATCGCATACGTGAAGCTCTTCTTATCCGTGCAGGACTGCCATCCCATAACAGTGATCGCACCTTCACTGATACTGAGACGTTTATCCGGAATCATCAGGTCTTCGTCAAATTCCATCTTGTATCCCAGTCCAAAGCACTCCGGACATGCGCCGAACGGATTGTTGAACGAAAAGCTTCTCGGTTCGATCTCTTCAATACTGATTCCGCAATCAGGACATGAGAAGCTTTCGCTGAACTGGACCGGTTCCCCGCCGATCACATCCACGGTCATCAGTCCTTCCGCAAGATTCAGTACATTTTCAATGGAATCGGTCAGACGCTGTTCAATACCCTCTTTTACTACCAGACGGTCTACAACAATCTCTATATTGTGCTTGATGTTCTTATCCAGCTTGATCTCTTCCGACAGTTCGTACATATTGCCATCGATCCTGACTCGGACATATCCGCTCTTTCTGGCGCGCTCCAATAATTTTACATGGGTTCCCTTTCTGCCTCTTACAACCGGTGCCAGCAGCTGTATCTTGGTTCTTTCCGGAAATGCCATCACCTGTTCTACCATCTGATCAACCGTCTGTTTCTTAATCTCGCGCCCACATTTCGGACAATGCGGAATTCCTGCTCTTGCATATAATAACCGGAAATAATCATAGATTTCCGTTACCGTTCCTACGGTAGACCTTGGATTGCGGTTCGTAGATTTCTGATCAATGGAAATAGCCGGAGACAATCCTTCTATACTTTCTACATCCGGTTTTTCCATCTGTCCCAGGAACTGTCTGGCATAAGAAGACAATGATTCCATATATCTTCTCTGTCCTTCCGCATAAATTGTATCAAATGCCAGTGATGATTTTCCTGATCCGCTAAGACCGGTCAGTACCACCAGTTTGTCTCTTGGTATGTCTACGTCTACATTCTTCAGATTGTGTTCATTTGCTCCTCTGATCTTGATATATTGTCTTGAATCTTTTTCCTGTGGCATGTAAGTCTATGATCTCCTTTTTCTATATCTTTATTTCCTGCAATGTCTTCTTAAGCTCTATTAACTTATCCCTGAGTTCTGCTGCCGCCTCAAAATTCAGATCTGCCGCAGCTTTCTTCATCTGCTTCTCCAGTTCTTTGATCAACTTCTCTAATTCTTTCTCACTCATGGATTCCGGATCTTTTTCCATCTGTAATTCAGAAGCCGCCACTTTCCGGGATACTGAGATCAGATCCCTGACTGCTTTCTGGATCGTCTTCGGTGTAATGCCATGTTCTTCGTTATATGCCATCTGCACTTCACGTCTTCTCTGCGTCTCATCCAGTGCTGCACGCATGGAATCTGTGATCGTATCTGCGTACATGATAACATGCCCTTCTGCATTACGGGCCGCACGGCCGATCGTCTGGATCAGAGACGTCTCGGAACGCAAAAATCCTTCTTTATCCGCATCCAGGATCGCAACCAATGTGATCTCCGGAATATCCAGTCCTTCCCGCAGAAGATTAATGCCGACCAGAACATCGAATACGTCCAGGCGCATATCTCTCACGATCTCTGTACGTTCCAGCGTGTCAATATCCGAATGCAGATAGCGCACGCGGATTCCCAGCTCACGCATATAGTCGGTAAGATCTTCTGCCATACGCTTGGTCAGCGTTGTTATCAGTATTTTGTGTTTATTGGCAATCTCTTTATTCACTTCTCCGATCAGATCATCGATCTGTCCTTCTACCGGCCGCACTTCTACTTCCGGATCCAGAAGTCCGGTCGGCCGGATCACCTGCTCAGCTCTTAAAAGTTCATGCTCTTCTTCATATTTCCCCGGTGTTGCAGACACGAGCATGACCTGATCGATCTTATTTTCAAATTCCTCAAAACTAAGCGGACGGTTGTCCAGTGCCGATGGCAGACGGAATCCATACTCTACCAGTGTACGCTTTCTCGACTGATCGCCGTGATACATACCGCCAATCTGCGGAACCGTCTTGTGCGACTCATCGATCATTATGATAAAATCATCCGGGAAATAATCCATCAATGTATTCGGCGGCTGCCCCGGAGCAAGTCCTGCCAGATGCCTGGAGTAGTTCTCGATCCCTGAACAGAATCCGGTCTCGCGCATCATTTCTATATCAAAATTCGTTCGTTCCGCAATTCTCTGTGCTTCCAGAAGCTTCCCTTCTTCTTTGAAATATTTCACCTGTTCTTCCAGTTCAATCTCGATATTTTTTATTGCTTTCTCCATACGCTCCTTTGGTACAACGTAATGGGAAGCCGGGAATATCGCAATATGATTCAATGTATTTTTAATCTCTCCGGTAAGCATGTCTATCTCTGAAATCCGGTCAATCTCATCTCCGAAGAATTCCACCCGGATAGCCGTATCGCCCCGGTCTGCCGGTACAACTTCTACAGTATCGCCTCGTACCCGGAATGTCCCCCGCTTGAAATCCATATCATTTCTGTCATATTGAATATCTATCAGCTGACGTAAAACTTCATCTCTGTCCTTCTCCATCCCCGGTCGGAGCGATACCATCATCTGTTCAAAGTTCTCCGGTTCACCAAGACCATAGATGCAGGAAACGCTGGCAATTACGATCACATCCCTGCGCTCGATCAATGCTGCCGTTGCCGATAATCTCAGCTTATCAATCTCTTCATTTACGGAGGAATCCTTCGCAATGTAGGTGTCTGAAGATGGGACATAAGCCTCCGGCTGGTAGTAATCGTAGTAGGAGACAAAATATTCTACCGCATTATTCGGGAAAAACTCTTTAAATTCTCCATATAGCTGCGCAGCCAGAGTCTTATTATGCGCAATGACAAGCGTCGGTTTATTGATCTGCTGAATAACATTCGCCATCGTAAATGTCTTACCAGATCCGGTGACACCAAGCAGTGTCTGGCACTGATTTCCTTCTTTAAAGCCTTTGACCAGATCCTCGATTGCCTGCGGCTGGTCACCGGTCGGCTTGTATTGTGATACTAATTCAAAATGATCCATATGATTTCTCCTAAGCCGCTCTGTCTGGCGGTGATATTTTAGAAATAGTAGTTGTATTTTTAGTATTGTTACTTGTATAGTATATCATTCAGGAGAAAAAAAGTACAGAACCAAATCGAATGTTTGTTCTATGCTTTTTATTACTTTTATTTTATTATCAAAAATGCCGAACACTTTTACGCATTTCATGATATACTTAAATCAGTTTTTACACGGATACAAGGAGAAGCAGATTATGAAAAAACTCAGAATCTTATGGGGAATTTTAAAACGTACACGGGCAGATCATATTCTTTTAGGTTTTGTCCTCTTCCTTCTGGCCGATGCCGCCGTTATCCGGCTTGTCGAACCGGATATCCACCGCTATGGTGATGCGCTGTGGTATTGTTACGCCGTCATCTCTACCGCCGGATTTGGAGACATT
>OLRJ01000294.1_pt1 | contig 52687 bp, 49 predicted proteins | sample 1672741 | NCBI WGS metagenome assembly OLRJ01 (sample SAMEA3136719, study PRJEB25190) | human gut metagenome | biome: human gut; feature: human-associated habitat; material: faeces | place: Austria | collected 2013 | reverse complement strand
GCTGCCGCACCTCGCTCGCCGTATCGGCACTTAGAATTATGCGGTATTGCCTTACGAAAGAACGCAGGACTTTAGCCTGCTAAATTCTCTATTTGTGTAATTTGTTGTTTTTGTGTTGACAAAGGCAAAAAATTGCGGTACAATCAACCACATAGCTAAATCAAATGTGTCGAAGGAAAGTTAGTAACGGCTTTTGCCGCCCCCAGAGAGCTGCCGGTTGGTGCAAGGCAGCGGGCAGGTACGCCGCGAACTGGTTCCCGAGCAGTTCTGCCGAAAGCAAGGTGAATAGGCGGTTCCGGGGGTGCCCGTTACAGCACAGGGCTTTGTTGGAAGCCTGTTGAGTGGGTATAGTACTATACCAATAAGAGTGGTACCGCAGAGAGCTTTACGCCTTTGTCTCTTGTGAAAACGGAAGCCGTTTGGCATTCCGTGCTACAAGCGGCAGGGGCTTTTTTGTTACTCAAACGCGTTGGATAGAGGCTGCCGCATAGGGGTTGTTTTAAGGCAACACCGCACAATTCCCGCCTTGCGGCTTAAGCACCGCTCCGGCAGCTGCGGCACGGCATCTGCGTTGCCAAAATGCTCGATAAGACATCCAGTATTATCTGCGCTTTTGGCTTGGCATCTGCCGCACCTCGCTCGCCGTATCGGCACTTAGAATTATGCGGTATTGCCTTAAGAAACGGAAAGGAGTTTTTTCAATGATTCTGAATGGTTCGCAGATTTTTGTCGAAGTGCTCGCGGAGCAGGGGGTCGATACAATTTTTGGCTATCCCGGCGGCGCAGTTCTGAACCTGTACGACGAACTATATAAAAACTCTGACCGCATCCGCCATATCCTGACCGCCCACGAGCAGGGCGCTTCCCATGCGGCAGACGGTTACGCCCGCGCAACGGGCCGCACCGGTGTGGTGCTGGCCACCAGCGGTCCGGGCGCCACCAACCTGGTCACCGGCATCGCCACCGCTTATATGGACAGCGTGCCGATGGTTGCCTTTACCGGAAACGTTGCCACCAGCCTGCTGGGCCGGGACAGCTTCCAGGAAGCTTACATTGAGGGCATCACGATGCCCATCACCAAGCACAACTTCACCGTGCGCAGGGTCGAAGACCTGGCCGACACCATGCGGGCAGCCTTCCGCATTGCACAGTCCGGCCGTAAGGGCCCCGTGCTGGTGGATATTCCCAAAGATGTCACCGCGAACTCCTGCGAGTTCACCCACAAAGAGCCGGAGCTGATCCGAACCGTGACCCGCTATAATGAGGAAGAGGTCAAGGAAGCCGCACGGCTCATCAATGAATCGGAACGCCCGATCGTCTACTTTGGCGGCGGCGTGCGCAGCGCGGCGGGCTGCCAGCCTCTGCGTGACCTGCTGGAAAAGACCGGCATGCCCGCCACCCACACCCTGATGGCCGCCGGCGTGCTGGGCTATGGCGAGCCGCACAACCTGGGTATGCTGGGAATGCACGGCTGCTATGCCGCCAACAAGGCTATTTCGGAAGCTGATCTGGTCATTGCCGTCGGCGCCCGCTTCTCGGACCGTGTGGCGTTGAACCCGGATAAGTTTGCCAGCAAGGCAAAAATCATCCAGATCGATATTGACCCCAGTGAACTGGGCAAGAATGTGGATGTGGATCTGGCACTGGCAGGCGATGCTTCCTATATCCTGCAAGCCATCCTGCCGTATGTCGAAAAGGCCGAACATAAGATCTGGATGGAGCAGATCCGTGAATGGCAGCGCAATGACTACCACCCGAAGGACAGCTTCACCGAGCTGAAACCCCACCAGATCATCAACGAGATCTGTGAGCAGGCCGGCCCCGAGGCCGTGTATGTAACGGATGTCGGCCAGCACCAGATGTGGGCTGCCCAGTACCTGCACCACACCAAGAGCCGCGGCTTTTTGACCAGCGGCGGCCTGGGCACCATGGGCTTTGGCTACGGCGCGGCCATTGGCGCACAGATTGCCCTGGGCAAAGACCACCGCGTGGTCATGCTGACCGGCGACGGTTCCTTCCACATGAACCTGAACGAAGGCTGCACCGCCGTCAGCTATGAACTGCCCATCATCACCGTTATTTTTGATAACCAGGTGCTTGGCATGGTGCGCCAGTGGCAGACCAGCTTTTACGGCAAGCGCTATTCCAACACCGATCCCCAGCGCCGCACCGACTTTGTAAAGCTGGCTGAAGCGTTTGGCGCAAAGGGGTATCGTGCTACCAATATTGCCGAGTTCAAGGCAGCGTTCGCCGACGCCATGAAGCAGAAAGGTCCTTCCTGGATCGACTGCCGCATCGGCAAGGATGAAAAGGTTCTGCCGATGATCCCCGGCGGCGGCGATATCAACGATATCATCATGGAGTAAGGAGGCAGCACGCAATGCAGCAAAATCAAAATCCGAACAAAGTTGCCGCAACAGAGGCACCCCGGCGGGTCATCAGTCTGCTGGTGGATAACCATAACGGTGTTTTGGCGCGCGTGTCCAGCCTGTTCTGCCGCCGCGGCTTCAACATTGACAGCCTGACGGTTTCCGCCACCAACGACCCGGCGGTCAGCCGCATTACCGTTACCCTGCATGGCGACGATGCCGCCATCAGCCAGCTGATTTTACAGACCGAGCGGCTGGAAGTGACCCGCCAGGTATTTGAACTGACCCCGGATAAGAGCCTGCAGCGGGAACTGCTGCTGCTGAAAGTGGCCTGCAATACCGCCGAGCGTGCCGAAATGCGGGAAATCGCTGCGATCTATAAATCCAAGATCATTGATCTTTCGCCGGACTCTATGGTGTTTGAACTGACCGGCCGCCCGGAAAAGATCAACGCCTTCCTGAAAATGTTCAGCGGATACGATATCCTGGAACTGTGCCGCACCGGCATTACCGCGCTGGAGCGCGGCGGCAAGCATCCCCACATGCAAAAGCCCCCGCAGGAAGTACGCGCCGCTCAGCTGCCGCTGCCCGGCACCCACTGCCCGCAGGACGAAGAATAAAGCAGCTTTTGCGGTTCAACGAACTTGCATTTGGCCCGCAGCCCTTTCAGGAATCCCCGGCGGCGGGTTGAAGATAGATACGTTTTTATTTTTACAAACCATACAAACAAAACAAAGGAGAAATTATCATGGCAATCAAAAAGTATTATGATTCCGACTGCAACCTCGGCGTGCTTGACGGCAAGACCGTTGCTGTTATCGGCTTTGGCTCTCAGGGCCATGCCCATTCCGAAAACCTGGCTGAAAGCGGCGTGAACGTTGTTGTCGGCCTGCGCAAGGGCTCTGCCCACTGGGAAAAGGCATCCGAGTTTGCTGCAACCCATGAAAACTTTAAGGTGATGGAAGTTGAAGAGGCTGCCAAGGCCGGCGATGTTGTTATGATGCTGGTTCCCGATGAACTGTGCGCTGACATCTACAACAGCCAGGTTGCCCCCTACATGACCGAGGGCAAGGCACTGGCTTTTGCACACGGCTTCAACATTCATTTCAAGACCATTGTTGCTCCGAAAAATGTTGACGTTATCATGATCGCTCCCAAGGGCCCCGGCCACATTGTCCGCCGCCTGTACACTGAAGGCGAAGGCTGCCCGTCCCTGATCTGCGTAGAGCAGGATTACACCGGCAAGGCAAAGGAGATCGCCCTGGCATACGCTTCCGGCATTGGTGCCGGCCGTGCAGGCATCCTGGAGACCACCTTCAAGGAGGAAACCGAGACCGACCTGTTCGGCGAGCAGGCTGTGCTCTGCGGCGGCGTTTGCGAGCTGATCCATGCTGGCTTTGACACCCTGGTGGAAGCTGGCTACGCACCGGAAATGGCTTACTTCGAGACCTGCCACGAGATGAAGCTGATCGTTGACCTGATCAACGAGGGCGGCTTTGACAAGATGCGCTACTCCATCTCCAACACCGCTGAATACGGCGACTACCGCACCGGCAAGCGCCTGATCACCGAGGAAACCCGCAAGGAGATGAAGAAGGTCCTGACCGAGATCCAGGATGGCACCTTCGCTTCCGAGTTCCTGACCGAGATGAGCCCGAAGGGCGGCCGCAAGGTCCACTTCCTGGCACAGCGCCGTATGCAGTCCGAGCACCTGATCGAAAAGGTCGGCAAGGAACTGCGCGGCATGATGAGCTGGATGAAGAAGTAATCGAATTCCGGACATCTGACGTAATATTTGGCCTGCATCTGCGGGCATAAACATGGGGCGGCCAGCCCTCTGGCAGCCGGGAAACCGGATGTTCCGGGGCATGGCCGCCTTGTGTTTGTTTGGTGTGACTGTCATGTTAAGGCCGCGGGCGCACGATGTGCGCCCCCTACGGGGGCAGCTGCATACCATAAGCCCGATTTGCAGGGAACGGTCTTGACCGTTCCGAAACATGAATCTATTGCTGGTTTCAGGCTCTGCGCGGGGAACCACCCCTCAGTCTGCGTTGCAGACAGCTCCCCTCAAAGGGGAGCCAAGCACGACCTAAGGCAGGATATTGGCTCCCCTGGAGGGGAGCTGGACGCGAAGCGGCCTGAGGGGTGGTTCCTCGCGAATAGAGAACGGTCTATCTCCAGCCTAAGAGCCGGGGTGCTGCCCTGCGGGTCTCCGAAACGTGCCCGCGGGCGTAGCGACCGTTCCGGGACATGAATTTATTTGCTTGTTTCTGGTATTTGTGCGATACTATAAACAGCAAAGATTGCCCCTAAGGCAACACCGCACAATTCCCGCCTAGCGGCTTAAGCACCGCTTCGGCGGCTGCGGCACGGCATCTGCGTTGCCAAAATGCTCGATAAGACATCTAGTATTATCTGCGCTTTTGGCTTGGCATCTGCCGCACCTCGCTCGCCGTATCGGCACTTAGAATTATGCGGTATTGCCTTAAAAAGAACCATGCCCTTTTCCCGATGCAAAGGAGAGAAAAATATGAGAAGTGATAACGTTAAAAAAGGCCCGGAGCGCGCCCCAAACCGCAGCCTGTTCTATGCCCTGGGCTACACCCCGGAAGAGCTGGAACGCCCGCTGATCGGCGTGGTTTCGGCTTACAGTGAGATCGTTCCCGGCCATATGAACCTGGATAAGCTGGCCGATGCCGTCAAGGCAGGCATCCGCATGGCGGGCGGCACCCCGGTGCTGGTTCCGGCCATCGGTGTTTGCGATGGCATTGCCATGGGCCATATCGGCATGAAGTACTCCCTCGCCTCCCGCGAGCTGATCTGCGACAGTGTGGAGACCATGTTTATGGCCCACCAGCTGGACGGCCTGGTTCTGGTGCCCAACTGCGATAAGATCGTTCCCGGCATGGTCATGGCCGCTGTGCGCATGGATGTGCCCGCCATTGTCTGTTCCGGCGGCCCCATGCTGGCTGGCAGTTATGGCGGCGATGAAGTCAGCCTTTCCAAAATGTTTGAAGCTGTCGGCGCTTACAAGGCCGGCATGATCGATGACGCCCAGCTGGAAGATTGCACCTGCAACTGCTGCCCGTCCTGCGGTTCCTGCTCCGGCATGTACACCGCCAACAGCATGAACTGCCTGTGCGAGGCCATCGGTATTGCCCTGCCCGGCAACGGCACCATCCCGGCGGTTTACTCCAAGCGTTTGCAGCTGGGCAAAAAGGCCGGTATGGCCATCATGGATCTGGTCAAGAACAATGTGACCGCCCGCCAGATCATCAACGAACGCTCCATCCGCAACGCCCTGACCTGCGATATGGCCCTGGGCTGCTCCACCAACACGGTGCTGCACCTGCTGGCCATCGCTTACGAAGCCGGTGTGCCCATTGACCTGAAGCTCTTCAACGAGATCAGCGCTAAGACCCCGAACCTCTGCCACCTGGCTCCCGCAGGCCCCACCCACATGCCGGATCTGTACGCTGCTGGCGGCATTCCCGCTGTGCAGGCAGAGCTGGCTAAGGCCGGGCTGCTGGATCTGGATGTTCCCACCGTTACCGGCAAAACGCTGGGCGAGAACATCGCCGGTGCCCACATCATGAACGATAAGGCCATCCGCTCCATCGAGAATCCCTACAGTAAGACCGGCGGCCTGCAGATTTTGTGGGGCAATATTGCCCCGGACGGCTGTGTGGTCAAGCGCAGCGCCGTTGCACCGGAAATGCAGGTTCACTCCGGCCCGGCCCGCGTGTTTAACAGCGAGGAAACCGCCATCCAGGCCATCTATGACGGCAAGATTGTACCCGGCGATGTGGTGGTCATTCGTTACGAAGGCCCCAAGGGCGGCCCCGGTATGCGTGAGATGCTGAATCCCACCAGCGCACTGGCTGGCATGAAGCTGGACACCACCGTGGCCCTGATCACGGACGGCCGCTTCTCCGGCGCTTCCCGCGGCGCTGCTATCGGCCATGTCAGCCCGGAGGCTGCTTCCGGCGGCCCCATCGGCCTGATTGAAGAAGGAGATACCATCGAGATCAACATCCCCGAAGCATCCATCCATCTGGCCGTCAGTGATGAAGAGCTGGCACGCCGCAAGGCTGCTTACGTCCAGCCGGAGCCGAACGTCAAGTCCGGCTGGCTGGCCCGTTACGCCCGCATGGTGGCTTCCGCCAACCTGGGCGCAGTGATGCAGTAAACAACATCCTATAAAGCAATAAAAACCCGCGCCCTGCCAGCTGTGGTACAACACAGCGGAAGGGGCGCGGGTTTTGTTTTGCTTACTCTTCGTCTTTATAGGCGTCGTCAAACACGCTGAACACGCCGGTTTCACCCAGGTTCGGCTGGGCGTATTCATGTACATGCGGAGTCAGGCCGGGAATATCCGGTGCTGCGCCGGGGTCCGCATAGATGGTCACATCGGCATCGTCCACATCTACCGGCTTGGCTACGTCCAGATCTTCCAACAAGGACTGGGCCGCACCGCAGTCCGCCGGAACATCGGTCAGGCTGGCACCGTAATGGCTGAACAGCACCGTGCCGTCCTTGTCCAGCACCAGGGTCAGCGGCAGCTGCTGCTGACCGTTGGCAGGTGAGTGATAGCCGCGGCGCTTGGCCTCCCGCATGATTTGCCATGCTTCCAGGCTGTAGGTGCTCAGCGCTCCGCTGCGGGTGGGAATATCCAGCAGATCATACAGAACGCCGTCCGCATCGCACAGCAGAGGATAAGGCAGGGTATCCGGCCCCACGCTGCGGGCCAGGCGATCCGCGCGGGAACGCACCACCAGCGCCAGGCTGCCGCCGGTCAGCTCGTCATAGGTGGCGGCATACCGACCCACAAAGGTGCGGGTGATGGGGTGGCCGAAGTTGCTCATGAACACCAGTACCAGCGGTGCATGCTCCGCCAAAAGCTGGCGGAAACTGTTGGCCGCGCTGTACGGGGTATCGTATTTGAAAAACGGCAGTTTTTCGCCCGCTTTGATCTGCTTACCCAAAACGACAACAACCTTTCGATAAAATTAAGAAAGAATAGAGAATAAAGAATAATGCTGGTATGCGTGCCACGCACGCATATTAAAGATAGGCCTAAGCCGCATTTCTTGAGCCGAGCAACGCGAGGCGGTCCACCAACATTATTCTTTATTCATTATGAATTATTCATTTTCGCGCAGCGTAGCAGCGCGAAAAAAAAGGGGAAAGGCATTCCCTTCCCCTGTAAGGTGTACAAAAAATCCCGCGCGGCCGTCTGCAGCCAATCAAAACCTACCGTTATATGGCAGGTGGGTGCCCTGCACCCGCAATCACGCTCCCTTCTTCCGCTTGCCGTGTATACACGGGGCGGGAGGTCTGCGATCCGGCGGGGGACAAATCCGGGCTCCCAAAGATTGATTAGTAGGATTATATAAAGCTGCAACAAATCGAACCACGCAGGGTTTAGCTAAGTGCTGCGATGCGGTTAAGAGGGCTGGCCTTCCACATCGTCATCGTCGATGTCATACATGGCGCGCAGACGCTCTTCAAACACTTTGCCAACGGTCAAAAGTTCTTCGTCGTCATCCACAATGTCCATATATTCACCGGCCTCATCGGTGCCGATCCGCATCAGAATCAGTTCGGCCTCTTCGTCCAGGCTTTCGGGATCTTCCTGATAGGGGATCACGGCCAGGTAGCGGGTGCCGTTTACTTCGGTCGCGTCGATCACTTCAAAGGTGCATTCCTTGCCGTCTTCGTCCTCAAGGGTCAAAAGATCCGGCTGTGCTTCCTGAAGCATTTCGGGGGTCAGTTCATCTGCCATGGTCAGTTTCTCCTGTCATCAAAAAGGGGCATATTTTGTTGTTTCCCCTCGTTTTGTCTGTATCTAGTTTACCGTGTTTTTCCTCAAACGTCAAGCTATTCATTTCACCAAATCTGTGATATAATATTCTATATATTGAATAAATTCGCTGAGCCGTAAAAAGATTTATTGCGGTATTTTTGTCCAAGGGGGTATGCCCATGAAACGACTCATCCATATCGCGGTGCTGGCTGCGGCGCTGGCTTTTGCCCTGCTGCTGTGCGGCTGTTCCGGCGCGGAAACCAGCCATAAAGCCCCGCAGCGCGCCGCAGTGGAAAGCGGGGAACGCCAGTTTGCCCAGCCGTCTGACGGGGATTTTATCGCCATCTTTTTCACTTCCCTTGGCGAGGTGCGCGCTGTGCTTTACCCGGACGCTGCCCCCATGGCGGTACAGAATTTTGTGGGCCTGGCCCGCAGCGGCTACTATGATAATACGGTGATCTGGCGCGCCCAATACGGCTTTGCCGTGCAGGGCGGTGATGCAGGCGGAACGGGCAGCGGCGGCGCGACCATCTGGTCCAATAACCCCTACCCGCTGGAAGCGGACAGCAGCCTGCGCCACTATGCCGGTGCGCTCTGCGCGGCCTTTGCCCAGGGCGGCGAGGTGACGGGCGGCAACAGCCAGTTCTATTTTGTCACAGCCCTGCCAAACAGCGTGGATGAAACCATGCAGCAGCAACTGCGAGATAACGGCTATTCCGATGAGCAGGTCTCCGCCTATGCCGCGGCGGGCGGGCTGCCCTACCTGGATAACACCGATACCGTGTTTGGCCAGGTATACGCGGGCATGGATGTGGTGGATCAGATTGCTTGTGTTCCTACGGTGAAGAATGAGGACGAAACCGATACCTACCGCCCGCAGGAAGACAGCACCGTTACCATTTACAAGGTAACCATTGATAATTACCCCGGCCCCAGCGCCGATGATACCGCCGACAGTGCGGCTTCGGATTCCAGCGCCCAGTAATAGAATATGCAGCCCAATAAAAAATATCCCACAGGTTTCATGGCATATCAGCCAAAACCTGTGGGATATTTTTGTGTGATTATTTCTTTTTGGTGTTACCGCCCATCCGGCGGTCACGGTGGGCGTATTCGGCCAGAGCTTCATCAAAGCACTGCTTGGTGAAATCCGGGAAGAGCACCGGGGTAAAATAGAACTCCGCATAGGCGCACTGCCACAGCAGGAAGTTGGAGATGCGTTCCTCGCCGCTGGTGCGGATCATAAAGTCCACAGGGGGCAGCTGGCGGTACAGGTGGCTTTCAATCGTCTGCTCGTTGATGTCAGCCGGGGCCAGAGTGCCGTTCTGCACCTCACCGGCAATGGCGCGCATGGCATCGGTCAGCTCGGCGTGGGAACCATAGTTCAGGCAGAAGTTCACAATGCCGGTCTTGTTGTCCTTCGTCAGGTCCATCATGTAGTCCATAGCGTCCAGCACGCGCTGCTGCAGCCCTTCACGGCGGCCGCTGAACAGTACCTGACAGTCGCGCTCGTTCATTTCCTCGGCAATGGTGCGGAAGTTATTGGCAAATAGGTCCATCAGGTAGCCGACTTCCTTGGCATCGCGGGCAAAATTCTCGGTGGAAAAAACATACAGGCTCAGCACCTTGATGCCGCAGTCACCCACAGCATAGCGGGTGATCTCTTTCAGGCGGTCAAAACCGGCCTTGTGGCCAAAGCTGGCGGGCAGGCCGCGGTTCTTGGCCCAGCGGCGGTTGCCGTCCACAATAATGGCGGCATGGGTGGGGATGCGGGTAAGTGCTTCAGGCATGGGAAAACCTCCTTGTTATGCTTGCTCCGGGGCAGTGGGCGCGGCAACCTCCGGCGGTTCTTCGCCGGGGTGGGCTTTGCGCCATGCCAGAAAACTTTCCAAGATCACTGCGGCGGAAACCGAATCCAGCCGAGCTTTGCGGTCTGCGCCAAAGGTGCTGTTGGCCGAAAGAATGCCTGCCGCCGTTACCGTGGTGCGGCGTTCATCCCACAGCACAACGGGCACCCCGCAGGCAGTGGCAAGCCGCGCGGCAAAGCGGCGGCTTTTTACGCAGCGGGAACCCTCGGTGCCGTCCATGTTGCGGGGCAGGCCGCACACAACGCCCTCAGCCCCCTGGGCCAGCCGGGCAGCGGCGGCAGCCTCCGCTACTTTATTCAGGCTTTTTTCCTCAATCTGCGGGGTAACAGGCGTAACGATCAGCTCCGAAGCATCACATACCGCCAGCCCCGTGCGGCGCTCTCCGTAATCAACAGCGATCCATTTCATTGGCGTACCTCATGTTTTGTGTAGTGTAACCATTATACCATGTGCAGGAAGTGGGTGCAATAAAGCGCGGCAGGTAGGCAGCAAAAAAAGCGCACCCCCTTATCAGTAAGGGGTGCGCAGAAAACATGGGAGAAGATAAGCTCAGATCTTCGGCATGCGCTTGTCCAGCTGGATGGTCAGCAGGCTGGCCAGGGCAATCTTGATCACATCGCCCGGCAGGTAGGGGATCACGCAGTAGGTCAGGCTGGTGGGCAGGTCAAGGCCGGTCAGCACCATAAACCAGATGGTGCCCAGCACATAGCAGGCGGCGCAGCCAACCACGCAGCCCAAGGCCAGCCAGCCGAACTTGCGGGGCAGCTTGGCGGCAAAGGCACCGGCAATCAGCGCGGCCAGCAGGTAGCCGATGGCATAGCCGCCGGTTTTGCCAAGCAGAACAGCGGGGCCGCCCTGCATACCGGCCATAACGGGAACACCCACAGCGGCCAGCAGCAGGTAAACCAGCTGGCTGGCGGCACCCCATACGGGGCCCAGCATGGTGCCCGCCATGTACACGGCAAACAGTGCCAGATTGATCGGCACGCCCCACGGCATAGGGATAGCCAGCTGGCTGCAAACAGCGGTCAGGGCGGCAAACAGGGCGCAGCCCACCATCTTGTGCAGGCGGGCGTTGGAAGCAGTTGTATTCATGATAACTTTCCTCACTCTCTTAGGTGTATCTAAAAAGTCGAAAATTTAGCTTATTTCTACAAACACAGCCGGATTTTGCGTTAAAAAACCTTGGAATCCACAAAGGATTCCTGCGGCTCTTTGCCTTAAATCCTGCTTGTGTTTGCGAAATATCCGTCATTTTCTTTGTTTTCAGATACACCTTAATATGCAATGCCGGAACGTCAGGCAAGTGTGCCCAACTCTGGAATTACGCGGATCTCATCACTGCCGAATGCTGTGGGGGCAAGGTCGCCATCACAGCGCACCAGCAGGCGGCAGTCATCGTCAATGCCAAGCACCGTAGCCCCGCGCGGTTCGCTGCCGTTGGGGATCAGGGTCACATGGCGGCCCGTCAGGGCCTGGCGGCGGCGGTAATCATCCAGCCAGCTGCCGCGCAGGCCGGTGTGGTACAGCGCCCAGAACTCGTTCAAAAACGCTGCCGCCAGTGCCGCGCGGGCACCGGGGGCGGGGGCAGAATCAAACAGAGAACCCGCCACCGCGGCAAGCTCCTTGGGCCAGCCGCCGGACGGCTGAACCAGGTTGAAACCAAGCCCCAGCACGGCATAATCCAGCATGCCGGATTCCAGGTCTACGGAGGCTTCGGTCAGAATACCGCAGACCTTTTTGCCGTTCTTCCACAGGTCGTTCACCCATTTGATCTGGATGGGCGTGCCGCACAGCTGCTCCGCTGCACGGGCAGCGGCAACTGCGGCCAATGCGGTGATCTGCGTGGACTGGCGGGTGCTGAATGCCGGCCGCAGCAAAATGCTCAGGTACAGCCCGCCCGGCGGGGAGAAGAAGCTGTGCCCGCGCCGCCCGCGCCCAGCGGACTGGGCCTGGGCAATCAGCACAAGGCCCTCCGGCGCGCCGTTGGTGGCCTGGGTGCGCAGCGCCGCATTGGTGCCGGGCAGGCGGTCCACCACAGTGATCTGTACCGCCTGCGCAACGGCAGGGGCCAGCAGCGCTGTGATGGCGTCCGCGTTCAGCAGGTCTGCCCCGTGGGGCAGAGCATAGCCGCGGTTGGTAATGGCTTCAATGGGGGTGCCGTCCGCACGCAGGGCAGTGACGGCTTTCCAGATGGCGGCCCGGCTGACGCCGAGCTGGTCGGCAAGTTCCTGCCCGGAGATATACCGCCCGCGCGCTGCGTCCAGCGCGCTGAGGACCTGTGCTTTGACTGACATGCCGTAACCGCCTTTCCCCAAAAAGTTTGCGCAAACTGAAGTATAGTATACCGCGGGAAAAAATGAAATGTCAACGGAGAGGGCAGGTTGAGGTTTACAATAAGGCGCGTAGATGAGAGGGGAAAAGAGATTTGCGAGTTTTGGCGGTGGGAGATATGGCAGGACCCGGCGGGTGGGACGATGGCGAGCATCATTCCCTACAGGTAATTTGCAGCGTTTGTTGTAAATGGTAAGGGCAATACCGCATAATTCTAAGTGCCGATACGGCGAGCGAGGTGCGGCAGATGCCGGAGCGGTGCTTAAGCCGTAAGGCGGGAATTGTGCGGTGTTGCCCTGAAATAAAAAACATCAAAACACCCCTCCCCCAAAAACAAAAACCACCCAAACAAAAAAAGAGATTCGCCAAAGCGAACCTCTTTTGTAGGAAGGTAAACCGTAAGATACGGGAAATTGTTGTGCGGAAAATTAGCGCTGGATACGGCCGGAACCGTCGCCGCCAGCCAGCTTCTCGACCTCAGCAACAGTAACCATGTTGTAGTCGCCTTCGATGGAATGCTTCAGAGCGGAAGCAGCAACAGCAAACTCAACAGCTTCCTGGGTGGTCTTGCCGTTCAGCAGGGCGTAGATCAGGCCGCCGCCGAAGGAGTCACCGCCGCCAACGCGGTCGATGATGCGCAGCTCGTACTTCTTGCTGAAGCAGTACTCGTTGGAAGCAACGTCGTACAGCATGGCGCTCCAGCCGTTGTCAGAAGCAGAATGGCTCTCACGCAGGGTGATAGCAACCTTCTCAAAGCCGAACTTGTCAGCCAGCTGCTTGGCAACGCTCTTGTAGCCTTCGCGGTTGATCTCGCCAGCGTAGATATCGGTGGCCTCAGCCTCGATGCCGAACACGTCCTTAGCATCTTCCTCGTTGGAGATGCAGACGTCAACGTACTGGCACAGGTCGGTCATAGCAGCGCGGGCTTCCTCGCGGGTCCACAGCTTGCCGCGGTAGTTCAGGTCGCAGCTGATCTTAACGCCATGAGCCTTGGCAGCCTTGCAGGCTTCGCGGCAGATGTCAACAACATTGGGGCCCAGGGCCGGGGTGATGCCGGTGAAGTGGAACCAATCCACGCCCTCAAAGATGGAATCCCAATCGAAGTCAGCGGTGGAAGCTTCCTGGATGGCAGAGTGTGCACGGTCATAGATGCAGACAGAACCACGCTGAGAAGCGCCCTTCTCGTTGAAGTAGATGCCAACACGGTCGCCGCCGCGGACGATCTTGCTGGTGTCAACGCCGTAACGGCGCAGGCTATTGATAGCGGCCTGACCAATGGCGTGTGCGGGCAGCTTGGTCACATAGACAGCGTCCATGCCGTAGTTTGCCAGGGAAACAGCAACGTTAGCTTCGCCGCCGCCGAAAGTGAACTCCAGGTTGTTGGCCTGAACAAAGCGCTCGTAGTTGAACGGCTGCAGACGGATCATCAGTTCGCCAAAAGTAACGACTTTCATATTGAAACTCCTTGTATTTATTGTAAATATACCGCGCCGTCAGGCGCAAACCTGCTGCACAGTGGCAACAGATTATTTCTGAACCAGGTGGATGGCGAAGCCGGCAACTTCGTCAGCAAAGTAGATGGCGATGGTCTTGCCGTCCTTAACATTCTTGCTGTCCATATCGAACTTGACGCCGCGCTGGCTCAGGTGATAGATAGCGCGGTCAACATTGTTGGTCAGGATGGCGATGTGACCATGGGTGCCGCGGCCCGGCTTCTTCATGATCTCAAATTCCTTCTTGCCAACAAAGATGCTGGAGTTGCCCGGCTTAACAGCCATGCTCAGCAGGCTGCCGATGGTCTCGGCGGTCTTGGCAGCTTCGGCTTCGTCAGCGCAGTTGATGCCGATGTGGCCCAGTTCCAGGCCCAGCATTACGTTGACAGCCTCTTTGCTCATGGCGGTGATCTCATCCCATGCGCCGGCCTTGATCTTGTCGGACTTGCACATCCAGGTGCCGCCGACAGCAATAATCTGGTTGTAGCCCAGGTAGTTGTTCACGTTCTTGGCGTTGACGCCGCCGGTGCACATCCACTTGCAGGTCTTCAGGGCAGCGCCGATGTTCTTCAGCTTGTCCACGCCGCCGTTTGCTTCAGCGGGGAAGAACTTAACAACTTCGCAGCCCATGTTCATGGCCTGCTGCATCTCGCCGGAGGTGGCGGTGCCGGGCATCATGATACCGCCCTTGTCGATAACATGCTTGCAGACTTCGGGGTCGAAGCCGGGAGCAACGATGAAGGAAGCACCGGCAGCCATAGCACGGTCAGCCTGGTCAACGGTCAGCACAGTGCCGGCGCCCAGCAGCATATTGGGCAGTTCTTCGTGAATCTTCTTGATGCACTCTTCAGCACATGCGGTGCGGAAGGTGACCTCAGCAGCCGGCAGGCCGCCATCCATCAAAGCCTTGCACAGAGGAATAGCCTCGTCCACGCTGTTGAAAGCGATAACGGGGATGATACCAATTTCGTAAACGCGCTCAAGGACAGAATTCATAACGCATTCTCCTTACATTAACAAAGTTTACATCAGTTGTGAAGCGGTTCCTTATGGTGGAACACCGTTCCGCAATTTGTTGAGCTTATTATACAAATTTTGCGCCGCGCCGTCAATCGGTCAATTTTACCAGTCAGAGCGGGGCCTTTTTTTGGCAATATTGAGGGGGTTCCGCCTTGTGGGATGCTACTTGCGAAAAACGCCGTTTGCTGGTATACTTAATTCCACAATGCGGAACAATTCCGGCCCGATGGGAGCAGAACCGGTCAAAGTTATAAATTATGAATTTTTTGTTAATTTTTGCGGAGGATGCGTTATGGAAGATCAAACCGTAAAAAATCCTGATAAGGGCGGTGTGCAGAGCGTTGCGCGCATTTTTGAGCTGATCGAAGTGCTGGCCGCCCACCCGGCCGGAGCCAGTTTGCAGCGCCTGGCGGAAGACGCTCACCTGGCCAAAAGCACAACCCACCGCCTGTTGGGCAGCCTGGTCAGCCTGGGATATGCCGCGCAGGACGGCGAAACCGGCAAGTACCGCCTGACTTTAAAGATGTTTGAAATTTCTTCCGGCATCGTCAACAGCATGGATGTGATGAGCGTTGCCAAGGTACACCTGGAACGCCTGGCCCAGCGCACCGGCGAAGCGGTGCACCTGGTCATCCGCGATGCACAGGATATCGTGTACATATATAAAACGGAAAGCGGCCCCATGCGGATGTCCAGCCGGGTGGGGCTGCGCAGCCCGCTGTACTGTACCGGTGTGGGCAAAGCCATCCTGGCTACCCTGACCGAAGAAGAGGTGGAGGATGTGTGGCGGCACAGCAACCCGCAAAAGCTGACGGTCCGCACTGTGACCGATTTGCCTGCTTTGTGCGCCCAGCTGAACGAGGTGCGCGCCTGCGGCTATGCCATTGACGATGAGGAAAACGAGCTTGGCATCCGCTGCGTGGCGCTGGCCATACCCGGCCCCGGCGGCAAGGCGGACAGCGCGTTCTCTATCAGCGGCCTTGCCCCCTACATGACGCCGGAGCGCATCCGGCGCATTGCTGCCCTTGCGCTGGAAACCCGCGCCGACATCCTGCGCGACCTTGGGGTGCAGGGTGTGTGAAGAAACATGAAGATAAAAGAATACACAGAATTCAAAAAAGACGAAATATGGCAGCTCTACACACAGGTGGGCTGGACCGCATACACGGAAAATATGACGGCGCTGGAGCGGGGTTACAAAAATTCTCTGCTTGTTCTGGCGGCCTATGAAAATGAAGAACTGCTCGGCATTGTCCGGGTGGTGGGGGATGGTGCTACCATTATTCTTGTGCAGGATATTTTGGTATATCCCCAAAAGCAGCGGCAGGGCATCGGCACGTCGCTGCTCAAAGCGGTGCTGGAACGGTATGCGGATGTCCGGCAAATCCAACTGGTAACGGATAATACACCCAAAACCGTGGCATTTTATCAATCGCTGGGATTTGTGGAGCTTGAAAAGTTGGGCTGCTGCGGGTTTATGCGGGCACGATAATTGGGATTCCGAGGTGATAAGTGTATGGAAAAGAAATCAAGACGCTCAGGAACAGACCCCGTAGTTGCCTTGACTTTGATTTTTGTTGTGCTAAAAGTAATGGGTTTGATTTCATGGTCATGGTTATGGGTACTAAGTCCAATCTGGCTTACGTTCCTGTTTTTCGCCGCTATTTTTTCTGTCATTTTGGTCGGCGGACGAATTGCCAAAGGAAAATGGTAAGTTCACGTTTGTGAAATGGCGGAGTTTCACTCCGACAACTTCCAGTTTGCAGACCAATGCTTAACAAATGTACAACAATAATAGACAAGCCTTGCGTACAGGACTATAATAAAATAATAGGAAAAGATGACAACAAGGGAATGCGGTAAGGCGGCCGGAACTTCCCGGAAAAGTGGGGAATGGAATGAACCTGATCTTTACAGCCTTTGCCACACTGGAGGGCTACCGCGAGGGCAGCAATGCCAACCTGGGCAGCGAGGTATTCTACCGCTGCATTGTGGTCAGCCTTGTCAGCGCAAAACAGAAAAACCAGAACTGCGATGCAGCCCTTGTGACCAACACCGCTGTGCCGGAACCCTATGCTGCGCAGCTGTCCCAGGCGGGCATCCGTGTAATCGCCTGTCCGTTTGACAACTACCGCTTTGAAGCGGATTTAGACTGGTCCCTGGCGTATTATAAGCTGTGCGCCATGCAGTATCTGCTCGAAACCGAGCATTACGAAAACTACCTGATGCTGGATTCCGATACCTTTACCCAGCGCGGCTATCAGGATATCTGGCGCGAAGCCGCGGAAGCGGTGCTGCTGTATCAGGTGCCCCATGCGGCCAGCCAGCCCATGACGGCCCGCATCTCCCACACCTATGATGAACTTTGGCCGGAGGGCGCTCCCCATGTGCTGACCCACTTTGGCGGCGAGTTCGTGGCGGGCAGCACGGCCCGGCTGCAGGATTTTATGGCCGAATGCCGCAATGTGTTTGACCGGATGCAGCAGACCGGCGTGCGCAGCCAGGACGGCGACGAAGCCATTTTGGATGCTGCGGCCTACCGCAGCCAGCTGGCGGGCAAGCCCGTGCGGGCCGCCAACGCGTATGTGTTCCGGTACTGGCTGGGCGGGCATTTTTATTATGTTTCCACGAACTACTGCTGCGACCCCGTCTGCGTGCTGCACCTGCCCGGCAAGGCGAAAATGCGCCAGCTGACGGTGCTCTACCACAAATACACCCGCAGCGGCCGCATGCCGGAAAACCAAACCGTGTGGCGGCTCTGCTGCCTGCCTGCCGCCCGCCCGCCGCTGCTGCGCAGCCTGTGGGTGCGCCTGCGGGCCAAAATCGGCATTTGAATCCACCCACTGACCCCCCAAGGAAAGGAACGCTCTATGCAGGAGAAAAAACGTATTCCCCTGAAACGTCTACACCGCCTGCGCAACGCCCGCAAACAGGCCGCGGAGACCGATGACCTGACCCCCATGATGAAAGCCATCAAGGCGGTGCACAGCGTGACCAGCACCGGCTCTACCCAGCCGGAGGACCTGGAACGCCAGCGTGCCGCCCAGGAGCTGTTTGGCCGTTTGGTTACCCCCAACCTGTTGATCAACACCACGCCCATCACCGTCAACAATGTTTCGGCGGAGTGGGTGCGGATGAACCAGGGGCATGACCGCCGCCATGTGGTGCTATACTGCCATGGCGGCGGCTACACCTGCGGCCAGCTGGGCTATGCCCGCGTGCTGGCCAGCAAACTGGCGCTTTCCACCGGGTGCGATGTACTCAGCTTTGAATACCGCCTTGCCCCCGAAGCGCCGTATCCTTCCGCCATTGACGATGCCCTGCGCGTCTGGGACTACCTGATGTATATGGGCATCGGCGCGCGGGATGTGATCGTGGCCGGGGATTCGGCGGGCGGCAACCTGGCGCTGGAACTGGCCCTTGCCGTAAAGGCCCAGGGCCGCAGCCAGCCGCGTGCCCTGGTGCTGATGAGCCCCTGGACCGATATGACGATGCAGGGGGCATCCTATCAGAAATGTGCCGCGCTGGACCCCATGCTGACCCACGACTATATTGATTCCTGCCGCACCGCTTACCGCGGAGCAAACAGCACCCTGGAATGGGAGGACCCCAGCCTTTCGCCGCTGTTTGCGGATTTAAGGGGGCTGCCGCCCACTTTGATCCAGGTGGGAACGAACGAAATATTGAAATCCGATTCTATCAACCTTGCCAAAGCCATGACGGAACAGGAAGTATACGCCGTGCTGGAGGTATACCCCGAATGCTGGCATGTGTTCCAGCAGATGCCGATCCCCCATGCCGCACAGGCCATGGAAAGCGTTGGCCGCTTTGTGCAGAAAATTTTGTAACGGCGGAACCCCGCCGGATAGGAGGGCTGCCATTTGCCCGAAACCTGGTATAAAGTCGATAATGTCGCCAAAGTATTTCTGGCGTCCATCAACCGGCGGGACCCGCGGGTGTTCCGCGTCAGCTGCACCCTGAACGAGGATGTGGACCCCGACCGCCTGAATCAGGCCCTGGAACAGACCGCACGGGAAAACCCGCAGTTCCAGGTCACGCTGCACCGTGGGCTGTTCTGGCATTATTTTGAATCCACCAACCTGAAACCGCAGGCGGTGCCGGAAACGCTGGCCCCCTGTGCCATGCTGTACGGCCCGCAGATCAAAAACGAACTGCTGTACCGCGTCAGCTATTACGGCGCGCGCATCAATGTGGAAATGTTCCACGCCATCAGCGATGGCAACGGCGGGATGGTGTTCCTGAAAACGCTGGTGCACAATTATTTGCAGCTGAAAAATCCCGAACTGGCCAATGTTCCCGGAGAAGAGCGCGCCAGCAAGGGCGAATCGGCCCAGGATGCGTTCCGCAAGTACTATACGGCGTCCAAAGCGGCGGAGGAAGACCCGCTGAACCGCAAAAAGTCTTTCCACCTGCATGGCCGCAAACTGCCGTATGACCAGTCCCAGTTTTTTGAAGCCCACCTTTCTACCGCCCAGGTGCTGGCCAAGACCCGCGCCATGGGGGTAACGATGACCAGCTACCTGGCCGCTGCCCAGATGCTGGCGGCTTATCAGGAAATGCCGGCGCTGGAACGCGGTAAGGTTATCTCGGTCAGCCTGCCGGTCAACCTGCGCAGCTATTACGGAACCGAGACCGCCCGCAACTTTTTTAACTCCATCCGCATCAGCTGGGTATTCCGGGGGGACGAAACGCTGGAAACCCTGGCCAAAGGCTTTGACGCCAAACTGCGGGAAGCCCTGAAGGACGAGCGGGTCAAGGCCCGCATGGACGGCTTTGAAAAGCTGGAACAGATGCCCGGTATCAAACTGGTGCCGCTCTTTATCAAAAACGCGGTGGTCAACCTGTTCAATACGCTGGAAGCCGAAAAAGTTACCCTGACCATCTCCAACATGGGGCGCATCCCACTGCAAAAAGAGCTGCAGCCCTATATCAAAGGCTTTACGGCGTTCTGCAGTTCGCCTACCGCGTTCACCACGGTCTGTTCCTATGGGGATGATCTTGTTTTGGGCACCACCTGGGCGTTTCGCAGCACCGAGATGCTGAAAAACTTTTACCGCCGCCTTTCTGCCGAAGGGTTGGATATTACACTGTATGCAACGGAGGTGGATGGAGAATGAAAACCTGTCCCCATTGCCATATCCAGGTTGGCGGCAGCGCACAGTACTGCCCGCTGTGCCAGAACCCCCTTGTCGGCACGCCGGAACCGGACCGCTACCCCAAGGTGGTGCCGCCTGCGCGGCAGGCATCGCTGTTTTACCGCATCGCTGCCTTTGTGCTGCTGGGGGCGGCGGTCATCTGCGGCGTGGTGGATTACATCATGATCGAAGGCAGGCATATGCACTGGAGCCTGCTGGTGCTGATCGGCGCGGTGGGGGTGCTGCTGCTGCTGCGCGCACTGCTGCGCCAGGGCCGCAACGCCCCTAAGCTGCTGTTCCAGATTTTGATCGGCACTTCGCTGATCGTGACCTTTGCGGATTATTACGCCGGGTGGAACGGCATTGCCATTGACGCCATTGTGCCGATCTTGTGCAGCGTTACCCTGGTGCTGAACTTCATTTTTGCCTTTGTCAACCGCCGCTTTACCGAGAACGGTCTGGTTTACCTGCTGCTGAACATTGTGGTGGGCGTGGTGCCGTATATCGGCTTAACGCTGCGCCACAGCGTGCGCCCGCCAATGGCCTGGGTCATTTGCCTGATCATCAGCATGATCACCTTTTTGGGGCTGGTCATCTTCAAGGGCCGCAGTCTGCTGGCAGAGTTTGAAAAACGCCTGCATCTGTAAATCGGAATTTGAAAGGATGATGATATGATGGATAAATTAAAAAAGAACATGGTTTTCTACCTACTGTTGCTGATAGATTTTTATATCGTTCCTTGGTTTATAAAAAACACAGGAAGTGCAATGATTGTTATGTTAGTAATTATTCCTCTAATATGTTTAATAACCTCTGTTTTTTATGGGATTAGGAATGGTTTTAACTTCTGGTATATTTTGATTGTAGCAATAATGTTTGCGCCATCTATATTTATATTTTATAACTCAAGTGCATGGGTTTATGTAGTTGGATATGCTGTTATTGCATTATTGGGAAATTTAATAGCATTGCCATTAGGAAAAAGATAACTTCCAGTTTGTCATACTCATTCCTACAACCAAAAAATCCAGAACTGTGTGGCTGGTTCAGCCAACAGTTCTGGACTTTTTATTTTTCAACTGCGGTTTTTTCTTATTACAGCGTTTTCAGCAAAACTTTGCTCAGCGGGCGCTTGGGGACGCAGTAGTCGCCGGCCTCATCCAGGTAGTATTTTACGCTGCCGTTCTGCATTTCCACCAAGTGGCTCTTGTGGGTGGGGTAACCCAGGGCGACCATGCAGCACAGGCGCATCTTTTCGGGCAGAGCCAGCAGCTTTGTCAGGGCCGGGCGGTCGATGGCCCCCATGATGCAGCTGCCCACACCGTGGGCCCAGGCGGCAGCGGTCAGGCTGCCCAGGGCAAGGCCCGCGTCCATATCATTGGCACCGGGCAGGTTTTCGTCCTGCAATACGGCGATAAACGCCGTCGGCACCTCGTCGGCCTTGGGGGTGCCCTGCTCCCGGGGCAGATAGGTGGCCCAGTGTACCAGCGGCTGCACGGCGGCCACGGCTTCGGGGCTTTGCACGATGATATACTTCACCGTCTGGCGGTTGGCGCCGCAGCTGGCGATGCGGGCGGCGTCCACACACTCTTGCAGAATTTCGGGCACCACGGGGCGCTGCTCGAACCGGCGGTAGGTGCGGCGCGTGCGCAGAAACTCCATCATATCCATTCCCAACACATCCTTGCTTCTTGTCTTTGCCGCGCCCTGCCGGGCAGGCATAAGGCTGCAGCTGTACTTTTAGGCAATACCGCATAATTCTAAGTGCCGATACGGCGAGCGAGGTGCGGCAGATGCCGTGCCGCAGCCGCCGGAGCGGTGCTTAAGCCGTCAGGCGGGAATTGTGCGGTATTGCCTTTAGTATACCAAACCCTGCTTTATTTATCAATCACGGTCGAGGTGCGGCCGATGCCGGCGACGGCCTCGGTGATCTTTTTCCAGCTGCTGCATCCGCAGACGCCGTCTGCCGTCAGGCCAAAGCGGCGCTGCACACCTTTCAGAGCGGTCTCGGTCCTGGCACCGAACACGCCGTCCAGCGTGCCGGTGGTGTACCCCAGGGCGTTCAGGGCGTCCTGCAGCACCAGCACATAGGTGTTGCGGCTGCCGCGGCGTACCGTGGGGTAGCCTGCCGTAGTTTTGGCGCAGGCGGGTTTGCCGTAGCGGCGGTCAAAGTGCACCCAGGTCGGCGTCATCGAGAGCGGCTCCACGTAGCCCCACGCCTTGGTGGCGACGGCGGCATTGTAGATGGCCTTGCGGGCGTCCGCGCCGCGGCTTTGGCCTACGTCAAAGGCCACGCCCGCGTAGTGCTGGCTGGTGGTGCCGTGGCCACCCTCCCAGATGCGCTTGAAGGCGTAGCCCACCGGGATGGATTTGCCGTAGGTGCGGCGGGTCAGGTTCCAGGCCTCCATGGCGGCAGTGGTGGTCCACAGCACATTGGCCCCGCTGGAACCGCGGAATTCCCGCAATTTCAGCGTGCTGTCGTAGCTGTATGGCATGGGGTCATTCTCGTTCAGGTCATAGGTGTAGAAGCGGTTGTTGAAGGCATCGTACACGAACAGTTTTGCCATAGTTATCCCTCCTCGTTTCGGCACTTGCGGCAAATGCCCTGGGCGGCCAGGCGCAGGCTTTCCCAGGTGTCGGCGTCCACCACGCCCAAGGGCTGCAAGCCGGCGGTGAGCTGGTAGCTTTCCAGCGCCGATTGCGTATCTTCGTCAAATATGCCGGTCTCGGGGACAAAGTTTGCCCCCTGGTCCACGGCGGCGATGAGGTTGAGCCACTGCTGCACCTGCAATACCGCCGGGCCTGCGCTGCCCAATGCCAGGGCTGAGGCAGGCCACTCGCCGCCCGGTTCCGGCCCGGCCGCGGCGGGGGTCACGGCCAGCAGCGTCAAAGCGGCATCGCGGAAAATGGTCCAGGTTGCGGGCGTCACCTCGCCGGTCTCCGCCAGCCCAAAGTAGCGCTGGGCACTGCGCACGGCGATCTCCAGCTCCGGGTCAAAGGTACCGGACGGCTCGGTACCGTCCAAAAAGTTGATCTCGGGTATCCACTGGTTCAGGAACAGCAGCAGCCGGTTCAGCTGCAATACTTCCGGGCCGCTGTCGCCGGGTCTCAGCGTTCCGGTGGGGGAGGTAAGACCCACCACCCGTACCACAGGGCCGCTGGTCTCCAAGGCCTGCACAGCGTCGTAGATGCTCCGCCAGGTCAGGCGGCCGACGGTACCGTCCACGGTCAGGCCCGCCCGCTCCTGCCAGGCACGCACCGCGCGGGTGGTCGCCGCGCCAAAGGTGCCGTCCACCGTCACAGTGGGCACATCGCTGTAATAGGCCGCCAGCCGCCGCAGGTAGAACTGCACGGCCCGCACGGCGGTGCCGCTGCTGCCCTGGCGCACCGTGGCGGTGAACTGGCCGGGCGCTACGCCGTAGTCCACAATTTTGTTGGCCACGGCCAGGGCGACTTCCTTTAATTTGTTCCAGGTGCTGCGCCCGGTCACGCCGTCCGCCGCCAGCGAGAACTGGTTCTGGAACGCCGTCACCGCCCTGACGGTGGCCGGGCCATAGCTGCCGTCCACGGTCACGTGGGACAGGCCGCTGTAGTTGTCCGCTGCCAGCCGCAGCCAGAACTGCACCAGCCGCACTTCCATGCCGGTGCTGCCCCGCCGCAGGGCAGTGCGGGGCCAGGCGGTGCCGCCCAGGTCACTTTGGGCTTCCAGCCAGGCGGCATACAGGGCATTCCATGTCGTCTGTCCCACCACACCGTCCGCTGTCAGGCTTTTCTTTTGCTGAAAGACTTTCACCGCCCGCTCGGTGGCTGCGCCGTAGCTGCCATCCACCGTCACGGCGGGCAGGCTGCTGTCAAACTGGGCCAGGTCGGACAGCCAGAACTGCACCTGCTCCACATTGCTGCCGGTGCTGCCGCGCCGCAGGGTGGTGCCGGGCCAGCCGCCGGTGCTCTGGGTGCCATCGGCGGTCTCACCCTCGCTGGTCAGCTCCGCCAGGTCCTTGACGCTGACGTAGATATAGCTGATTTTGAACCAGGTGCTTTTGCCCACCACGCCGTTCGCCGTCAGGCTGAACTGCTTCTGGAATTTTTTCACCACATTTTCGGTGGTCTCATCAAATATGCCGTTCACGGTGGGCTTGCCGAAGAACGGGTAGTCCTTGGCAATGCGGGAAAGCTGCCGCTGGATGATGCGCACGTTGGTGCCGGTGCTGCCCCGCCGCAGGGGGCTGCCGGGATAGCTGGAGGGGATGCTGGCGATGTTATTGGTGGTGACCAGCTCCACCCGGCTGCCATAGTAGTAGCGCAGAATTTGCAGGGCGTTTTTGCCCTCTTTGGCGCGGTCGACGGTGCCCCACTGCTTCATGCCCGGGCAGGTGACGGTTTTGCCGTCGCAATACTCAGTGTAGTAGGGTTCCCGGTCGCCGCTGCGGCGCACGTAGGTGTTGAACAGTTCGGCGGTCAGTTTTTCCATCACCGCAAACACCGTGCGGCCCGAAACGTAGGCCTGGTCGACACCCGGCGAGCCGGTGATATTAAAACTATAGCCCCGGCTGGGATACCACTCGGTCCAGATGCGGTTAAGCGCAAGGCTGATCTGCGCGAGAATATTCGCGCGGAGTGCCTGTTCCGGCCAGGTAGGGCAGACAGTCGGGGCTGTTTTACGTATTTCGACAAGTTTATTATAAAGTATCTGCATCCCGCACGGGGATGCCGTTTTCCCGCAGCAGGGCAGCAAATACGCCCTGGCCGGGGATCTTTCTGCCGGTGAAGGTTCCATCGTATACTTCGGCAGCACCGCAACTGGGGCTGCGCGGCTGCAGGATGGCGAGTTCCACACCGTTTTCTTTGGCAATGGCCAACGCTCTGGCCGCACCGGCGCGGAATGCCGCATCCACACTGACGCCGTTCTTCGTAACGACCTCTCCGTTTACGATCTCCGCCGGGGTGCGGGGAACCGACAGTCCGCCCAGTACCTCAGGGCAGACGGGGACGACCTCATGCCCCTGCACAAAGGCCGCTGCTTTTTCGCTGTAATTGTTGCCGCCGCTGTATTTGCAGTTTTCGCCCAGCAGGCAGGCGCTTACCAGAATCTTCATCGGCGCGTCCTCAGCTTACCACCGGGCTTTCCGGCAGAATGATCTGGATCAAGGTCTTATCCAGCATCAGGGTGCGGTGCCAGGGGTTCAGGATGATGCCCTCGATCTCGGGCACGGTCAGGGCGGTTTCCAACAATTTGCCAATGTCCGCCATAAAGGTGGACTGCACCTGCTCGGCGCCCCGCATTTCCTCCTCAAAGCTGGTAAAGGCGTACCACCAGGCGCGGCCGTCGGGGGTTTGCACGACTTTTAGGCTCATCTGGGTGGTGCCGGGGTTGGGTTCCACGGCTACCACAAACTGGCCGTTTTCCCGGATGCGGCGGCGGATGGCCGTCAGCGCGTGGGCCAGCAGCTCCGGGGTGGCGTTTTGCTGTAAGGCGGCAATGGCCTGCTCGATGTTCTCGTTGCCCTGCAAGGCTTCTTCCTGCATAGTGTGTTCCTCTCTTTATCCGTTTTGGGCCTATTATAGCAGATTTTGGCGGGAATAAAAAGGGGCTGGAAACTTTGCGCAACTGCTGGTATAATAGGGGCAAAGAAACAGCCCAACACGCGGAAAGGTCGAGCCTATGCTGGAAGAACTGAAACAACAGGTTTATGCGGCAAACATGGAATTACCCCGCCGGGGGCTGGTGACCTACACCTGGGGCAATGTCTCGGGCATCGACCGCAAGGCCGGGCTGGTGGTCATCAAGCCGTCGGGCGTGGCGTATGAGGAGCTGACCCCGGACAAGCTGGTGGTGCTGGACCTGGACGGCCGCAAGGTCGAGGGCGGGCTGAACCCCAGCAGCGACACCAAGACTCATCTGGAGCTGTACAAGGCCTACCCGCAGCTGGGGGGCATCGTGCATACCCACTCCACCTACGCGGTGGCCTTCGCCCAGGCGCGGCGGGACCTACCCGCCTTTGGCACCACCCACGCCGATTATTTTTATGGCCCGGTGCCCTGCACGCGGGAGCTGACGCCCGAAGAAATTGACGAGGATTACGAGCGGAACACCGGCAAGGTGATTCTGGAGACCTTCGCCCGGCGCGGCATCGACCCGGTGCATGTGCCCGCCGTGCTGTGCGCCAGCCACGGGCCGTTTACCTGGGGCAAGGATGCCGCCGAGGCCGTCTACCACGCCGCCGTGTTGGAGGAGGTGGCCAAGATGGCCGTTTTGACCCTGACCATCGACCCCGGCGCCCAGCCTGCGCCCCAACATGTATTGGACAAGCATTTTATGCGCAAGCACGGACCCAATGCGTATTATGGACAGAAAAAATAAGGCGTACCGTAGGGGCCGATGCTCGCATTGCGGGCCCGCGGGCGCCCCTGCAATAACCACAACAATATAGTAAATAAAGGAGGTACCATACCATGAAATTTTACATTGACACTGCCAATGTAGAGGAGATCCGCAAGGCCAACGACATGGGCATTATCGCCGGTGTCACTACCAACCCCAGCCTGATTGCCAAGGAGGGCCGCGACTACGCCGAGACCCTGGCCGAGATCGCCACCATCGTGGATGGCCCCATCTCTGGCGAGGTGAAGGCCACCACCGCCGACGCCGAGGGCATGATCGCCGAGGGCCGCGCCATCTACGCGCTGGACCCCGCCCACATGGTCGTGAAGATCCCCATGACCGCCGAGGGCCTCAAGGCCATCAAGGTGCTGTCGGCCGAGGGTATCCCCACCAACTGCACGCTGATCTTCAGCGCCAACCAGGCCTTGCTGGCCGCCCGCGCCGGAGCCACTTACGTCAGCCCGTTTTTGGGGCGGCTGGATGACATCGGCCAGCCTGGCATTGAGCTGGTGGAGACCATCCACGATATGTTCCTGAACTACCCGGACATTGAGACGCAGATCATCGCCGCCAGCGTGCGCAATCCCATCCATGTGACGGACTGCGCCCTAGCCGGTGCGGACATCGCCACGGTGCCCTATAAGGTCATCGAGCAGATGCTCCACCACCCCCTGACCGATGCCGGCATTGAGAAGTTCAAGGCCGACTACACCAAGGTGTTTGGGAAATAAAGGCAATACCTCATAATTCTAAGTGCCGATACGGCGAGCGAGGTGCGGCAGCCGCCGGAGCGGTGCTTAAGCCGTCAGGCGGGAATTGTGCGGTTTTGCCTAAAGTACATACAGAAAAGCCCGCCAGCAAAACAGCTGGCGGGCTTGTTCTTTGGCTTTTTAGGTTTTCGGCTGGTAGCGCATGTCCGATACCGTGTACACGGTGATGAACGCCTGGGGGTCTTCGCGGTTCATGAAGTTCATCAGCTTCTGGTACTCGCCCTTGTCCACGATGGTGATGATCTCGCGGCGTTTTTCCATGTTGTAGGCACCGTAGGATTCATACACCGTGGCCCCGCTGTGCAGGTCGGTCAGGATGAAATGGCGGAGTTCTTCCTCTTTTTTGGTGATGATACAGACGCGGCGCTTGATGTTTTGGTCAAAAATAAAGTGGTCCAGCACCAGCCCGTTGAAGTAGGTGCCCAGCACGCTGAGCACCACGGTCTTTTTATCGTAGACCAGCGCGGCCGACAGCGCCACGCACATGCCGGAGAGCGACATGGCCCGGCCCAGCTCGATGTGCAGGTACTTGTTCATGATCTTGGCCACGATGTCCAGCCCGCCGGAGGACGCGTTGCGGTTGAACAGGATGCTCAGCCCCACGCTGACCACCAGAATGTAGCACAGCACGTCCAATTCCTGGCTGTCGGTCAGCGAGCCGATGTCGGGGAAGAGCCGCTCAAACAGGCCGATGAATACCGGCAGCAGGATGCTGGTGTAGACCGTTTTGGCCCCAAACTCCCGCCCGCAGGTGAAAAAGCCGATGATGAGCAGCACTACGTTCAAGATCATCGTGATGGCAGACAGCGGCAGCGGCACAAAGTTGGACAGCACGATGCCCAAACCCGAAATGCTGCTGACCGACGCATGGCTTGGCACCAGGAAAAAGTAGACCGCCGCCGCGATGATAGCCACCGCCACGGTCAGGATGGCGGCCTCCTGGGCGACGGCCAGGGCGGTGGGCTGTTTTTGTTTTGGCATGCTCAGTTCTCCTTGATGCGCTTGCCGGTGATGTGCTCCGGCGTCAGCGCCAGGCAGAGCACACGGTCCTTGGCGGCGGCGTACTCTTTGTTAAAATATTCGTCGTCCGGGGTGAATTTGCGGCTGAGTTCTTTGCAGGCCAGCGCGGTGGCGGCTTCGTCCGTTACCGGCGCAATGCGGCCAAACACGATAACACTGCGGAAGTGCAGCGGCCATTCGCCGTCCCTACGCACGCCCTCGTCGTGGATGCAGAAGGATGCCTTATCGCAGGCGCGGATGGCATCGATCTTGTGGCCCTCTTTCGCGCCGTGGAAGTAGAGCTTGCCGTCGGCCTCGTTATACCAGTAGTCGATGGGCAGGCCGTAGGGGTAGCCGTCGTCCCCCAGCAGGGACAGCACGCCCCGCACCTGGGTTTTGAGCAGTTCGCGACATTCCACGGCAGGCATTTCCTGCTTAAAGCGGCGCATTTTACGAAACATAAGGGGACTCCTTTTTATAGAATTTTAATGATTCATTCCCGTTACGCTGTAGGGGTCGATGCAAGCATCCGCCCCTACAATGCAGTGTGTCGTATCATTTCAGCCTTCCGGCGTTTTGCACACATCCACCCAGCCCTGGGCGTTGCACACTTCTTCCAGTTCAGGCAGGGTCAGCTTTACGGCACTGTGGTCGTTGCCGGCGGCGACCTCCGGCTCGATCACATGGTCCAGGCAGCCTTTGCTTTCCAGATACTTCTTTGCTTTTTCCAGCGACATAATACGTCCATCCATTTTGCAAAAAATGCTTTCCCTGTTCCCATTATATCGCCTTTTGCCGCAAATGAAAAGCAGGCCGCCGAAAAAATCCGGTGACCTGCACTTTTATCGTTTATCGCTGTAGCTGCAAATTTGAATCGCCGCGCCGTTTTCCATCACCCGGAAGCCGTGCTTGATGTAGAAGGGGACGCTGGCCTGCAGGTTTTTCAGCGTTGTCTCCAAAAAGACGTCGCCTACCAGCAGCTTGCCGTCCTCGGTCACATCCTTAAAGGCGACCGGCACAACGTTCGGCTCACCGCCCGCGCAGGTGGCCAGATCCCACATACCTGCTTTCAGCAGCTTTTTTACATTTTCATTCAGCATAAGTAAAACCTCCCTGGGGTGCTGCCCCGTTTCTGCGCTTATTATAGGCGCTGCAACCCACGGTGGGGAAGATATGGGTCGGTTTATAAGTTACTATAGATTTTCATAGCGGCCTTGCAAAACGGGGCGAAGCGTGGTATAGTAGGTAGGTTCACAAGGGGGAGCTTGCACTAAGCAGGCTGAGAGTGGGCTGCCTTGCCCTGACCCGTAACCTGATTTGGATAATGCCAACGTAGGGAGATACCTTGACGCCTGCTCGTTTGAGTTTGTACGCGGATATGTCTTTGCCGGCATATCCGCGTTTTTATTTGGGCAAACTCCCCCGCGGTGCATTGGGGGCACCACCTTGCGCCGCGTTACAAAACCTTGCTGTGCATATAAGAAAGGAAGTATCTACGATGAAAACAGCATTGACCATTGCTGGCAGTGATTCCAGCGGAGGCGCCGGTATCCAGGCTGACATCAAGACGATGACCGCCAACGGCGTTTTTGCCATGAGCGCTGTCACCGCCCTGACCGCCCAGAACACCACCGGCGTGACCGACATTTTTGAGACGACCCCCAAGTTCCTCTCGGAGCAGCTGGACGCCGTCTTTACCGACATCTACCCCGATGCCGTCAAGATCGGCATGGTATCCTCGGCAGAGCTGATCGCTACGATTTCCGAGCGGCTGCGCTTTTACAAGGCTAAGCACATCGTGGTCGACCCCGTGATGGTAGCCACCTCCGGCGCCAAGCTGCTGCGGGATGACGCCGTGGCGGCCCTGACCGCCGAGCTGCTGTCCCTGGCCGAAGTGCTGACCCCCAACATCCCGGAGGCCGAGATCCTCGCCGGCATGACCATCACCGACGCCGCCGGCATGGAGGCCGCCGCCAGGGTCATCAGCGAGAAGTACGGCTGCGCCGTGCTGTGCAAGGGCGGCCACCAGATCAACGATGCCGACGACCTGCTGTGGCGCGGCGGCACCGGCAAGTGGTTCCGGGGCAAGCGCATCCATAACCCCAACACCCACGGCACCGGCTGCACCCTGTCCAGCGCCATTGCCTCCAACCTGGCCAAGGGGTACGACCTGGATACCTCGGTGGAGCGTGCCAAAGCCTACATCTCCGGCGCACTGGCCGCCATGCTGGACTTAGGGAAAGGTTCCGGCCCCATGGACCACATGTTTGAGCTGAAAGGGGAGTTCGTGCAGTGAAAAAGACTTCTACCTTTCAGAACGGTTTGATCTGGTTCGGCGCGGGCGTGTCCCTGGCCGAAATTCTGACCGGCACCTCGTTTGCGCCGCTGGGCATGGCCAAGGGCTTTGCCGCCATTCTCATCGGCCACATCATCGGCTGTGCCATGATGCTGCTGGCGGGCCTTATCGGCGGGCGTACCGGCCGCAGCGCCATGGAGACCGTCAAGATGAGCTTTGGCCAGAAGGGCGGCCTGCTGTTTGCCTTTTTAAACGTGCTGCAGCTGGTGGGCTGGACGGCCATCATGATTTACGATGGCGCACTGGCTGTGGGCGGCATTTTCGACATTGGCCGCTGGGTGTGGTGCCTGGTCATCGGCGCACTGATTATTCTGTGGATCGCCGTGGGCATCACCGACCTGGGCTGGATCAACAAAATCACGATGGCCGCGCTGTTTATCCTCACGCTGGTGCTGTGCAAGGTCATCTTCTTCTCCGGCAATGTGATGCCCGCTGTGGACGGCGAGAGCCTGACCTTTGGCGCAGCGGTGGAGCTGGCCGTGGCAATGCCCCTGTCCTGGCTGCCGCTGATCAGCGACTATACCCGCGATGCCGAGAAGCCCACCCAGGCCACCTGGGTCAGCGTCATCGTCTACGGGCTGGTGTCCTGCTGGATGTACGTCATCGGCATGGGCGCGGCGATTTTCACCGGCGAGTATGACATTGCCGTCATCATGGTCAAGGCCGGGCTGGGCATTGCCGCGCTGGTGATTCTGGTGTTCTCCACCGTGACCACCACGTTTCTGGACGCCTGGTCGGCGGGCATCTCGGCCGAGAGCCTGACCCCCAAACTGAACGGCAAAAAGACCGCCATCGTGGTGACGGTCATCGGCGTGGCCGGGGCCATCCTCTTCCCGATGGACGACATCACCGGCTTCTTGTACCTGATCGGCTCGGTCTTTGCGCCGATGATCGCGGTGCAGATCGCTGACCACTTTATCTTAAAGCGCGACCGCTTTGCCGTAGCGGCCGATGCACGCAACCTGGTCATCTGGCTGGTGGGCTTCATCGCCTACCGCCTGCTGATGGGCGTGGACACGCCGGTAGGCTACACCCTGCCGGACATGGTGCTGACCGTGGTACTCTGCCTGATTGCCGAGAAGGTCCGCCCCACCAAAGAATAAGGCTGATAAGCCCCTAAGCAAATAGAAAAGCGCCTTGCCGTAACTGGCAGGGCGCATATTTTTTGCGGTGCAGTGTTTGCAGGGGGTGTATTCGCCCCTTTATATAACTGCAAAACTAGATAAACAGTTATATAAATTACATATCTAAGTTATATTTAACTGTTTGTAAAACTGTAAAAACAGTTGCGGACACCTACAAACACCTGGGTGTTTCTCTAGTTTTACAGTATATATACCCCCTGGAAACAGTTCTACAACCACCGCAAAATCCGTGCGCTTGTCTTTCGGACGGGGGTGTAGTATACTTGGGTTAACTGATACAAACCAATTGCGCGAGGAGCCCCCGAAAATGTTGCTTATAATCCAGCTTGTTTTGTACTGCCTGCTGTTTTTCCTGATGGTCAAGGCCGCCGTGAAGGACAACGGCATGAACTGCCTGTATTTTTACCCGCCGGCTTTTATCGACGAAGCCGCCAGGCGCGGCCTGGCTGACAAGGACGAAACGATGAAACGCGGCAAGCGGTTCATGGTGCCGTTCTGCATCATCATGCTGGTGGTGCTGGTGCTTATTATTGCGGTGTGGAACCGTGTGACCACCTTTACAGCGGCCTACTGGCAGGCGGTGCTGTTCCTCGTCGTGATGAACTGGTTCGACGGCATCTGTATTGACCTGGTGTGGGTCGCCCACGGCAAAGAATGGGCCATCCCCGGCATGGAGAGCATCCCCTACATCAAGCCGCTGAAATCCGTCCTCATCAAGCGCACCGCCGGTACGGTCCTCTACTTCATCATCGCCCTGCCCGTGGCCAGCGCCGCTGTGCTGGCGGGGAGCATCTTCTAACATCCCGCATAAACACCAACCGCCTGCCGCACTATGCAGCAGGCAGTTTTTCTTTTAATTAAGTTTTGTCAGGCGCCCGTAAACTCCGCCTCTGGGTGCTCGCGGCGGTGATCCTCGATGGCAGCAAAGAATTGCTTGCCGTACTTGGCAAACTTGCGCTCACCCATGCCGTAGATCTCTTTCATATCCTCCAGCTGGCGAGGCGCTTTGGCGCACATGTCCACCAGGGTCTTGTCGCCAAACACCAGGTAGGGCGGCAGCTTTTCGGCCTGGGCCAGCCGCATGCGCAGGGCGCGCAGCTGCTCGAACAGATCGGCGCTGTCGCCGGTCAGGGCGGCTTTGCCCTTCTGCGCTGCCTTGCCGGCCTTGTGCTTTTTGGGCGCTGCTTCGGCAGGTTCCGGCTTGGGCGGCAGCTTGACCACCACCTGCGCCCCCTGTTTCAGCGGCGTAATGTTGCCCATGTGCAGCACGGCGTACTGGTCGTCGGTCTGGACGAGGTAGCCCTCCTCCAACAGCTGGGCCAGAAGACAGTCCAGTTCGTCCCGCGTGCAGTCCTTCAGCTGGCCGTAACTGCGGTAATCCATCGCGCCCAGCTCCCGCAGGCGGGCCATGTTGGCGCCGCGCAGGGTGTTCAGCACCACGCCCTTGCCATAGCGGCCGCGGGTCTCGGCTACGCAGTTGATCATCCATTTGGCCTGGGCGGTCATGTCCACCTCCTCAAACTCGCGGTCGCAGTTGCCGCAGCTGCCGCAGGGTTCGGCGGGTTCCTCGCCAAAATAGCGCAGGATGTAGTTGCGCAGGCAGCCGGTGGTCTGGCAGTAGTTGGCCATGGCCTGCAGGCGCTGGTTATCCCGCGCCCGCAGCAGGTCGGCGGCTTCGTCGTCCAGGTCGTCATTCTCCTTGTGGTCCAGCAGAAAGCGGTTGATGACGATGTCCTGGGGCGAGAACAGCAAAATGCACTTGGACGGCAGCCCGTCGCGCCCGGCACGGCCTGCCTCCTGGTAGTAGTTCTCCATGCTTTGGGGCATGTTGTAATGGATGACGTACCGCACGTTGGATTTGTCGATGCCCATACCGAAGGCGTTGGTGGCCACAATGACCGGCGCGGCATCGTAGATGAAGTCGTTCTGGCTCTGGCGGCGTTCCTCGTTGGTCATGCCAGCGTGGTAGCGGGCGGCGGAAATGTCCTCGCCCCGCAGCATTTCCTGCACGGCATCGACGTTTTTGCGGGTGGCGCAGTAGATGATGCCGCTCTCGCCGGGGTGGCTGCGCACATAGTCCGCCACAAAGGCGTCCTTGCGGCGGGTGGTCTCGACCCGGTAGTAGAGGTTGGGGCGGTCAAACCCGGTAATGACGATCTCCGGGTCGCGCAGACGCAGCGTTTGGGCGATGTCGTCCTTGACCTCGCGGGTGGCGGTGGCCGTAAACGCACTGACGATGGGCCGCCGGGGCAGGCTGTCGATGAAGTCCAGGATGCGCAGGTAGCTGGGGCGGAAATCCTGCCCCCACTGGCTGATGCAGTGGGCCTCGTCCACCGTCAGCATGGAAATTTCGGCCGACGCGGCAAAGCTTTGGAAGGTGGGGCTTTCCAGCCGCTCCGGCGCGACGTAGATGATCTTGTAGCTGCCTTGGGCTGCCAGCTGCAACGCCTTAGCGATTTGGTTTTCGGTCAGGGCCGAGTTGATGTATGCCGCCGGGATGCCTGCCGCGCTCAGCCCCTTGACCTGGTCCTGCATCAGCGAGATCAGCGGCGAGATCACCAGCGTCAGCCCCGGCAGCAGCAGTGCCGGGATCTGGTAGCACAGCGACTTGCCCGCGCCCGTGGGCATGATGGCCAGCGCGTCCCGCCCGGACAAAAGGGCCGACACCACGGTGTCCTGCCCCGGACGGAACGAATCGTAGCCGAAATAGGTTTTTAATGCTTCCTGCGCTGTCATAACTGCCTCGATTTTTGGTTTTTGTGGGTATTATTCTACATGTATTATATACGCTACCCGGTAAAATGGCAAATTTCGGCGCCGGGCGCAAAAAAAGCTGGCAGTTAGTCGTATTATATGATATACTAACTGTGTATCGAAATTGGTTTGGGAGGCCGCAGCGGCATGGGTTTGATTTCTACCATTCAAAATAAAACAGAACAGGCACGCGCCAAGGAGCGCATCAAGCCCCTGCTGGAAAGCCGTATGATGCGGGACATCCTGCTGGAAGTGGGCCAGCGCGGCACCGAGAAGCTGGATCCCCAGAGTGTCCCGCTGGAGCAGCGCCCCCGCGCCGCCAAACTGGCCGCCGAAAACGGCACCGCCGGGTTGCTGCAAAGCGTCATCAGCGAGGTGGTGCTGGATGAAAAAGGCATTACTCTCCACGCCGGCAGCGATGAAGTGACCTTTTTGTACGGCGACTATAATTATGAGGACATCGACGACACCGACTGCCTGCCCGCTGTGGCGCAGTTTTTGGTGCAGCACCTGCGGGGATACTATAACATCAGCCGCACGTTCTACACGGTGTCCAAGCACAACGGCCGGTCCATCACCGAAAAGACCCGCCAGGTCTTCATCCGCCGCCACCACGAGGATTCCCCCTTTGACCCCACCCCGACGCAGAAGCAGCGGCTGTTCTGATTGACAAAAGGGGATAAGTTTGGTATACTATAATGCGCTATGTGGCTGTGTGTAAGATGTAATAAGGCGCAAACCATATTGCCCATGTAGCATGCAGTAAAACCAAATAAGCAGACGTATCGAAGCGGTCGTAACGAGATTGACTCGAAATCACACCCTGCGGGAAGTTCCGCGCAACAAAATTAAATATGCAGATGTACTCAAGAGGTCGTAAGAGGGAGCACTCGAAATGCTTTAGGACAGGAGACTGTCGCGTGGGTTCGACTCCCACCATCTGCGCCATATCCGTCGTAAAATCGAAAGATTTTATGACGGATATTTTTGTTCACAGCTTTGAAATGTGATGCTGTAAGTTTACGCAAGGACTATTACAAGCCAAAATCCACTTGCAACAATAATCTGCTGCAAAAAGCCATTTGTTGCCCGAATTGTTGCCCACAGTTCATGATTTCCTGCGCGAAGGGATAATAACTTATAAAGAGTTATCTCCAACAGCAGCGTTTTTCGGTGTTGCGAATACTGCTTGGTGGTATGCCGTCAGCACACTGAGTTTGCGCTGCTCCTGTACTTGTACATAGCGGGTCGTGACGGTGTTGATTTTCAGATTTACGCCCATTTGCTGGGAAAAATCGTCCACTGAATGTCCGAGAATTTGGCTAACTGCATAAAAATCACCTGTCAAATTGTACATATTGGTGCCCGCTGTGCCGCGTAGATCGTGAAATCGGATTTTCGGCATCCCAGTGCTACGCATAAATCCGTTAAACTTGACCGAAATACGCTTTTGTAAGTATGGCGAACCGTCCGGCTTGCACACAACAAGATCGTTATCGTAATACTTGACCCCGCCGAGCTTGCACAACCGCCGCTGGTCGGCTTGTTCCTGTCTAAGCCGTAAAAAGATTGGCAGTGCTTCTTCTGTAATGGGAAATGAACGTGTTTCGCCTTCGTCACGGTCTTTCAATGGTTCCAAGTGCGGCACAATTTTAGCATCTTTCGGCAGGTCACAGGGAATTTGGCCTCGCAAGGTAATTTGCCTGTGCGTCAAATCAACATCACGCCAGCGTAACCCCAGCGCTTCGCTGAGTCGCAGCCCAAACAGAACAGCGAGCAGCACCACGGTCTCAAGTGCATTACCATGTACAAACGCCAAAAGCTGCTGCACCTGTTCCACGGTGTACTTGTCATATTTGCGCCCGGCGTTCTTACTAAACCGTGTCATAATGTTCTTGGCTGGGTTGTTTGGAATGTAGCCATACTTTACCGCCGAGGACAGCGCAGAGCTTAAAATTCGATGGCAATAACGCACTGAATTCTCCGCCAGTCCCTTCTCACGCAGTTGCGCAATCATATCGTCAATCATTTGGGGTGTCAGTTTGTTCAGAGATACTTCGCCCAGCATGGGAATTAGATGTATTTTTATGCCGCTCCAATAGCTGTATCGCGTACTTTTTGCAAGGTTATGGTGGTAGCTTTCGTACCACTTGGGCAGATACTCTTTTAGCTTTTGCTTGCTTTCCGGTCCGTAGCCGACCATAGCGGCGCTGCCAGTCTGTAACTCCAGCTTGATCTGTGCCTCATACAATTCTGCTTCCCTGCGCGTTGCAAAACCACGTTTAGCAATGCTTTTCTGCCTGCCGTTCTCGTAGACTTTCACATTGACATCGTAGACGATGCCCGATCTGCCTGTTAAAATTCCTTGGCTGTTTCGCTTGTTTTTGACTTTTCTCTCGCGGATCGCCATATCAGCACCCACCACTTACAGACCTTGCCGGGGTCTTGGCACGGTTGTAATAATCCCAAATCGCCTGTTCGGAAATCAGGCGACGGTTGCCGTTCTGGATGAACTCCAACTCGCCGTTGTCCATTAACTGGCGCAGTCGATTTTCTCCGATGCCGGAAACAACTGCCATTTGTTCCACAGTTTTCAGCATCGGTTCAAACGGATTTCGCACAGCTTGCGGTGTTTTTTGCTTTGCATATCTTGCCATAACTATCCCTCCTGCGGTATAATTTATAAAACAAATTGTTTGTGGTACTTGTGCACAGCACAGGAACACGATCATTTGTAAGGCTTGAAGATTTGGTATATTCAGTTTTCAAGGTTCATCAGCACCGCATTCAAAATGCTTGTGATGTCTGCAAACTCATTATACCACAAGCGTTTTGCTTGTCAATATATATTTTTACTTTTTATTGCAACTTATTTTCTGTGGGAGGTTCTTTATGGATACAACTGGAAGACGCATTAAACGTCTGCGTTTGAAAAAGGGAATCTCGCAATCTCAACTTTCTAAGCGCTCCGGCATTACCTCAACGCTTCTTCAACAGTACGAATATGGTACGCGCCATCCCAAGGAAGATCAGTTAAACAAAATCGCATTGGCGCTTGGCGTAGCGCCTGCTATGCTGCGTCCGTTGGATGTGGATACAATCGAGGGGCTGCTCGCCATCATCTACGAAATGCACTCCAGTTACCATGGCATAGAAATTATCGAAGAAAACGGTACAACTTCTATCCGTTTGCCCAATACACTACAAGCCGAGCCCGCCAGATATGCATTGCACTTAATCAAGAAATTTATGGAACAGCCGCTATTCGGTTCAGACGAAGAAGCTCCCGTTGCCATGAACGCAGACGAAATTCAACCTGATACTGGTGTGACACTTGCTGAAGAAATAAAGTGGTACAATCAGCAGTCAAGGTTTCTGCATGACACCGAAGAACTTGGGATTTGGTCCGATACCAGCCGTGAAGAAGATACCTCAACTTAAAATCGTTTCTGCATACAGGAGTAACAATAAATGGACAGTAAATTGACCGCAGAACAAGAAAAACTAGCTGCACTAATAGAATCCGACTACGCACTATTGAAATTCGGCTATTATGGGCAGGAATACGAGTTTGCTGTTGCTGAGCGAGACCCGCGCCTATACAGAAAAATGCTGAAACGCCCGGACTATCATCAATTTATCGCAGATAAAGACAAACAATATCGCCATGAAACCAGCGTGATGATGGCTGTACTGGCTGATATGCGCGGCATAACTCCAACGACAAAGCAGGAAAATGAAAGCGGTTGGTACAAAACTATGTTCTCGCTAAAAGCAGAAGCGGAGACTTTCACGCGGAATAGTATCCTGCATGATGTCGAAACAGATTTTTGACGAGAGCATATTTTATCGTAAAAGCGCCCTATCAAAAGAAATGGATTGGCTTCTTTTGATAGGGCGCTTTTGTCATATATACCAAATCGAAGATTTAACTTCATCATATTTTACAAAAAGATGTACTTTCTATTGACTTTTTTGCAATAACAGAATACAATATATTTACATCATTTTAATAAATTTGATGTAAATAAAAATAAAGGTTCTACAATGAAAACATTTAACTTCAAAGCAGTATATTCTCAGCTGCTGACACCAGAGATTGTGTTCCGTCTAACGCAGCTCCACGAATACAAAGGTCGACTGAACAGGCTCCTTGAAACGGATGCTGCCGCACTATCTGAAATCCAAGAAACCGCCATCCTGCAAAATGTCGCTGCATCGAATACCATGGAAGGCATTACTGTTGCCGAGGATCGGCTGAAAAAACTCATCCTGAATAAAACCAATCCGCAAACCGATGATGAGAAAAAAGTGGCGGGTTATCGGGATGTGCTAACCTCCATAAGTGCCAATTATGACTTCCTGCCACCGGCACCATCCACTATTTTACAGTTGCATCGGGATTTGTACAAATTCAGCGGTAAAACTGTGGGTGGCAATTATAAAGATACCGTCGGCGAACCATGCGCTGAAAGCCTTGCTTCCCTATGCAATGCCTTTGAACAAGCCCTGCAAGACCCAGTCCTTGACCCGCTGCTTTTGATTCCGATGTTCATGGTAGACTTTCTGAACATCGCCCCCTTCGATAACGGTACAGAACGAATGAGCCGCCTGCTGCTGGCACTGCTCCTGTACCGTTCCGGCTATGAAGTGGAGCAATACAGCAGCATAGACGCGATTCTTCTTAACACAAAAGCATCCTACGATACAGCGCTGCAACGCAGTTCCCGTAACTGGGGCGCAGGCACAAATGACTACGCGCCTTTTACTGCTTACCTGCTGAACACCCTTGTCACGGCATACAAAAACTTTGACGAGATTGCCACACAGCTAACCGCCAAAGGACTGTCCAAGCCAGACCGTGTACGGGAAATCATCAAATCACATCAAGGCGAAATCACCAAAAGCGAAATCCTAAAACAGTGCCCGGACATCAGCCAAATCACCGTCCAGCGGGCACTGGCAGACCTGCTAAATAACAGGCAAATCACAAAAATCGGCGGTGGCCGCTACACTTCTTATATTTGGAATGGAGAGAACTAACATGATTACCGGAGAACTTAAAAACAAAATCGACAGCCTTTGGGATATTTTTGCAGCGGGCGGTCTTGTGAACCCGCTGGATGTCATTGAGCAAATCACCTATTTGATGTTCATTCACGACTTGGACGATTCCGACAATCTGCGCGCCAAGGAAGCCGCTATGCTGGGGTTGCCGTACCAGAGCATTTTTGCGGACGAGGTGCAGCTCGGCGAGCGCACCATCGACGGTCAGCAGCTCAAATGGAGCGTGTTCCACGACTTTCCGGCGCAGAAAATGTACGCCACCATGCAGGAATGGGTGTTCCCATTCATCAAAAATCTGCACGGCGACAAGAACAGTGCCTACTCCAAATACATGGACGACGCTATTTTCAAGCTGCCCACGCCGCTGCTGCTTTCCAAAGTGGTGGATGCACTGGACGAAATTTACCGCTTGATGAATGAGTCGCAGGCGGTGGATGTGCGCGGCGACACCTATGAATATCTGCTCTCCAAAATCGCACAGTCCGGTCTGAACGGTCAGTTCCGCACGCCGCGCCATATCATCCGTATGATGGTCGAGCTGATGGACCCCAAGGCGGACGAAATCATTTGCGACCCCGCCTGCGGCACGTCCGGCTTCCTCGTCGCAGCGGGCGAGTACCTGAAAGAGTGCCGCAAGGAAGAAATCTTCTTTGACCGTCAGAAAAAAGACCACTACATGAACCATATGTTCTTCGGCTACGATATGGACCGCACCATGCTGCGCATCGGCGCCATGAACATGATGACCCACGGCATCGATAACCCCTACATTGAGTACCGCGACAGCCTGAGCGACCAGAACCCGGATAAGGAAAAATACTCGCTGATTCTTGCCAATCCGCCGTTCAAGGGCAGCCTAGACGCCGACACCGTATCCGCCGACCTGCTGAAGGTCTGCAAGACCAAGAAAACCGAACTGCTTTTCCTTGCGCTGTTCCTGCGTATGCTGAAAATCGGCGGGCGCTGCGCCTGCATTGTTCCCGATGGTGTGCTGTTCGGCTCGTCCACCGCGCACAAGGCAATCCGTAAAGAACTGGTAGACGGCAACCGTCTGGAGGCAGTTATCTCGATGCCGTCTGGCGTGTTCAAGCCCTATGCCGGTGTTTCCACCGCCATTTTGATTTTCACCAAGACCGGGCATGGCGGCACGGATAACGTGTGGTTCTACGATATGCAGGCCGACGGTCTTTCGCTGGACGACAAGCGCAGCCCCGTGCAGGAGAACGATATTCCCGACATTATTGCGCGCTTCAAAAATCTGGACGCCGAGAAAGACCGCGCCCGCACGGAAAAATCGTTCTTTGTTCCCAAGCAGGAAATTGTGGATAACGGCTACGATCTGTCCATCAACAAATACAAAAAGACCGAGTACAAGCCTGTGGAGTACCCGCCGACGAGTGAGATCATGGCAGAGCTGCGCCGCTTGGAGAAAGAGGTCAACACGGCAATGGACGAACTGGAGCAGATGCTGAAATAAGGAGCGCGCCATGACGGAAAACGATAAACTGCAAGTATTTGAAGACCAGACCATCCGCACCGCTTGGGATGAGGAAAAGGAAGAATGGTATTTTTCGGTGGTGGATGTCGTGGTTGCATTGACAGAAAGCCCCGACTACAAGACCGGCAGAAAATACTGGAACAAGCTGAAGCAGCGCTTGAAAGAAGAAGGAAATGAACTGGTGACAAATTGTCACCAGTTGAAAATGAAAGCCGCTGATGGCAAGCGCCGCCTTACGGATGTAGCGAATACCGAGCAGTTGCTGCGCATCATCCAGTCCATCCCATCCAAAAAGGCCGAGCCGTTCAAAATGTGGCTGGCTATGGTCGGGCGTGAGCGCATTGAGGAAATCATCGACCCGGAGCTTACCATTGAACGTGCGCTGGACACCTACGCACAGAAAGGCTACCCGCCGGAGTGGATCAACCAGCGCCTGCAAACCATCCGCGCCCGCAAGGAGTTGACCGATGCGTGGAGCGCACACGGGGTGCAAAAGGGGCAGGAGTACGCCATTTTGACGGATGAAGTCACAAAGGCGTGGTCCGGGCTGAATACGCGGCAGTACAAGAACCTGAAAGGGCTGAAAAAAGAAAATCTGCGCGACAATATGAGTACGTTGGAGCTGGCACTGAATATGTTGGCGGAAGCCACCACAACAGAACTCACCAAGGCTCAGAACCCGCATGGGTTGGAAGAAAACCGCACTGTGGCAAAGCAGGGCGGCACGGTAGCCGGCAACGCCCGAAAAGAAATTGAAGCGCAGACCGGTCGCCCGGTGGTTACGGCAGAAAACGCAAGCACAATGCTGCTGGGGCAGGCTGTTGCCGGGATGATCGAGGGCGTTGTGAAAGATGAAGATGATAAAGAATAACTCTGCTGTGATGGCGGATACAACTTCGGATTTGTGGGAGTAAACCGATGGCCAAACTAATTGAGATAACAGGAAAAGTTCTTTCTGGAGAATGGGGTACGGATGATGAATCAGGGAATGGTATCCCCGTGCTTCGGACAACTAATTTTACTAATGAAGGCATTGTCGATTATAGTAATGTAGTTACCAGAACAATTCAAAAGAAAAATATTGATGCCAAGTATTTACGGAAAGGCGATATTATAATCGAGAAATCTGGCGGAAGTGAAAAACAGCCTGTTGGTCGTGTTATATATTTTGATGGTCCAGAAAGCACATACTTGTTCAATAATTTCACAGGTCTGTTGCGGGTCAAAAATCAAGCTGTTTGGCTTCCAAGATATGTATTTTATTCTCTTTTCCATAATTATCGAAAAGGCGGCACAAGACCTTTTGAAAGTAAGACAACCGGGCTCCATAATCTGAAAACAGACGATTATATTTCGCGTTATGAAGTGCTTGAAGCGCCTATAAGTGAACAGCAATCAATATGTAAACAGCTTGATTACGTATATGACATTATAAAGACACGCCAACAACAACTCCAAAAGTTGGATGAACTCGTCAAAGCTCGATTTGTCGAATTGTTTGGCGACCCTAAAATCAACCCTAATAATTATCTTGTTTGCCCGCTTTCAGAATATATTAGTTTCCTTACTTCTGGCTCCCGTGGCTGGGCTCAGTACTGTACCGATAATGGCAGCGAATGGTTTATTACAATCAAAAATGTCAAGGATTGTCATATTTCAACAGACAATATGCAGCCCATTGATGCACCAGACAACGCCGAAGCAAAACGCACCAAGGTACAAGAGGGAGATTTGTTGATTAGCATTACAGCAGATTTAGGGCGTACTGGTGTAGTAACGAAGGAAATTGCCGAACATGGTGCATATATTAATCAGCATCTAACTTGCATTCGTCTAAACAAAACGGTTCTCAACCCACTGTATGTTGCTTATTTCATGGAAAGTCCAGCTGGAAAAGAACAATTCGAATTAAAAAATCAAAGTGCGGTAAAAGCTGGACTAAATTTCAATTCGATAAAATCGTTGCGCATTATGATACCATCTATAAACGAACAAAATATGTTTGTTGAATTTCTCAACCAAACCGACAAATCAAAAGTTGCCGTACAGAAGTCCTTGGACGAAGCGCAGCTTCTGTTTGACAGCTTGATGCAGCAATATTTCGGCTAAAATAAGTAAATACGGGCTTATGCCGGGGCAGGACGATGGTACACAGAAAAGGAGTGTACCATCATGGAAGAAAAGCTTGTCACAATTCTCAACGAAATGGCGGAATATTTGAGCATTGCTCAGATGAAAAAGTTGCAAGAAGTGCTGCTGAAAAATCTAGCAGAAAACGAACCGCAAAAAGCGGAAATTTCCAACGCAGAATATCTGCAAATGTTTCTGGATGCCAAGAAAATTGAGGGTTGCTCTGAAAGAACGCTGCAATATTACCGTGTTACGGTGGAGCGAATGCTGCAAAGTATTACCACGCCCATCCGAAAAATATGCACGGAAGAAATTCGCAGTTATCTTTCGGGGTATCAGCAAATCAACGGCTGTGGCAAAGTGACTGTAGATAATATTCGCCGTAACATTTCCAGCTTTTTCTCATGGCTGGAAGAAGAGGATTATATCCTCAAAAGCCCTATGCGGCGAATCCACAAAATCAAGACAAAACAACAGGTTAAAGAAACGATCTCGGACGAAGCCATTGAGCAACTGCGCGACCATTGCGCCTGTGCGCGTGATTTGGCGATGATCGACCTGCTGTATTCCACAGGCATCCGTGTTGGTGAATTGGTAAATCTGAACATTGACGATGTGAATTTTGAAGCCCGCGAGTGTGTGGTATTTGGCAAGGGCGATAAAGAACGCCGCGTATATTTCGATGCAAAGGCAAAATTGCACCTGCAAAATTATCTAAAGCACCGTACAGACCGCAACCCCGCCCTGTTTGTTACTTTGGACGCACCACATGACCGCCTAAAAATCAGCGGCGTGGAGGTTCGTCTGCGGGAACTGGGGCGCCGCGTCAATTTGGTAAAAATCCACCCGCATAAATTCCGCCGCACGATGGCAACCCGCGCCATAGATAAAGGTATGCCGATTGAACAGGTGCAAAAAATCCTCGGTCATTCGCAAATTGATACCACTATGCAGTATGCCATGGTCAACCAAACCAACGTCAAAGCCTCCCACCAGAAGTTTATCGCCTGATACAACTTCGGATTTGTGGGAGAAAAGATGAAAAAGTTGCTTCTCGAAGATTGTTGTGAAATTCTCGATTCCATGCGCATTCCAATAACCGCTTCAGAACGAAAAAGCGGGTCATATCCCTATTATGGTGCAAACGGAATCCAAGATTATGTTGCAGATTACATTTTTGATGATGAGTTGGTGCTACTGGCAGAAGATGGCGGAAATTTTGGCTCAAAAACAAAGCCGATTGCATATCGAGTATCGGGAAAATGCTGGGTAAACAATCATGCACATGTTCTAAAGCCCAAAAAAGATTTTAATGTGGATTACCTTTGCTATTCGTTAATGTTCTATAATACTGATGGGTTAGTAAATGGGGCAACACGCCAAAAACTCACGCAGGCAACAATGCGCCAAATGTTAATCCCTCAACGCGCATATCAAGAGCAGTGCGATATTGTTGCTCAGATGAATAAGGTTAATCTAATAATTAAAACCCGCCAAAATCAACTCCAAAAGTTGGACGAACTCGTCAAAGCTCGATTTGTCGAAATGTTTGGGAATCCAGTAGCCAACGAAAAAGGGTGGCACATCGAATTATTAAAGGATGTTTGTAACGGAATCGGTGATGGTCTTCACGGAACGCCAGAATACGATGAAGTTGGTACATACCCCTTTATTAATGGAAATAATTTAACAAATGGAACAATCGAAATCACTCCGTCGACGAAAATGGTTAATATTGAAACTTACGCCAATCACTATATTGAGATTTCCGATAATGCAATATTGCTTTCAATTAACGGAACGCTTGGAAAATTGGCGCTTTATAACGGAGAAAAGGTAATGCTTGGAAAGAGTGCTTGCTACTGCAACCTAAGACCTGAAATAAACCGTGAGTTTGTCTATGGAGTGATGAGAACAAATGCATTTGCAGAATTTCTAGAAAGTAATGCAACAGCAAGCACAATCAAAAATGTTGGCTTAAAAGCAATACGAAATTTTCGCCTCATTGTTCCACCCGATGACTTGCAAACAAAATTTGTAGCTTTTTCGAGGCGCATTGACAAATCAAAATTGCAAGTGCCGTCAGGGAATGCATTGTGTATAAGATACCCGATTTTTATAGAAATGATGTTCTTGAGAGGAGTATAAAATGTTAAGTAAACGCGATATAGAAAAAGAACTTGGCAAAGGGATAAATATTGTTCCTGTCATTCGAGACAATTTCAAGGAGAATTCAATTAATCTTACTGTGAGTGAGAATGCATGGACACAGTCAAGTGCTACGGTGTATTGGTACGGGGGTGAATCGTTTGGGCTTAAAGATACCCCCGCGAAAAAAAAGACTCGATCATTCCGTCGGGGGTCAAAATGCGAATTTCATGTCAGTCGAAACCGCGGAAAAGTTGATAAGTACATCATTTTACTGCCTCACACAACTACATTGATAGAAACATCAGAAGTCATTGGCGTTGCTAATTACATTGGTGGTGCACTTCATTCTAAGGTGGGTCTTGTCGCCAAAGGTATCGGACACATCGGTACTATGCTCGGCCCTGGATTTTGTGGTCATCTCCTTGTGTCACTACACAACATAACAGAGGAAGTCATTGCTTTGAAAGTGGGAACAACATTTGTTTCTCTTTCCTTTGACTATTTAACAACACAAGTTGCTCGCACAAGTTCCACCACATCTGGCCATGTCGATAAATTTTCTGAATTAGGAATCGAAATAGATGAGCAAACCAGAAACTATTTGACCGCAGATTGGAAAAGCAATATCGAGGGCATACGTGAACATATGTGCGAAAGTGAGGCATATAAAAGCTACAAAAAACATATGCGTCAAAATTCATGGAAAGAAATAAAAAAATATGTCAATAAACGAAACATAATCACTCTTGTTATTTTAGTTGTAGTATTTTGCGTGCTCTATTTTGCGGCCGCTTATGCCGACCATAAAGCTGGGACAAACATTTGGGTTGATAGGTTTTGGAACGTTGGATGTTCTGGTTTTGTTGGTTCGATGTTAGTTGGCACATACAATTTTATTAAGGATAAGAAATAACTTATAGGAGGGATTCCTATGACGAATTTTGATTTTCTGCTGACTACGCCAAAATTTGGCACTTTTGCGCCTGTTGCTGTTTCTGCTGAAAAAATCCTGCACATTGACGCCTCGGCCTGCGTCCTCAACTGCCGCAGGGCGATGGAGTTTGCCGTAAAATGGATGTACTCGGTGGATAAGGCGTTGGTCATGCCGTATCAGGACACGCTGGTCAGCCTGATGAACGCCGAGGATTTCCGGGATATTGTCGGCACGGACATCTGGCGGCGCATGGATTTTATCCGCCGTATGGGGAACAATGCCGCCCACAGCGGCAAAAAAGTCACCGAGGAACAGGCCGGACTATGCCTTGAAAACCTGTACATTTTCCTTGATTTTGTGGCGTATTGCTATGGGAAAAACTATACTGCCGGGCACTTTGACCGCGCCCTGCTGGAGCAGCCCGCCGAAGCCCCCGCAGTGCAGCCTGACGAAGAAAAGGACATTGACCTTGCTGCCCTTATGGCAGAAAACGCTGCGCTGAAGGAGGAACTCACCGCCCGCCGTGCCGAGCAGCAGCAGACCTATGTCCCCAAACCGCTTGATCTGTCCGAGTATAAGACCCGCAAGCTGTACATTGATACCATGCTCGCCGATGCAGGCTGGACCGAGGGCAAGGACTGGCAGAATGAGGTGGAACTGCCCGGTATGCCCAACAAATCCGAGGTAGGCTATGCCGACTATGTGCTTTACGGCGATGATGGCCGCCCTTTGGCTGTGGTAGAAGCCAAGCGCACCTGTGTGGATGTGGCAAAAGGTCGCCAGCAGGCAAAATTGTATGCCGATCTGCTGGAAAAGAAGTATCACCGCCGCCCGGTCATCTTTTTGACAAACGGCTTTGAAACACGCATTACCGACACGATTTACCCAGAACGCAAGTGCGCTGCCATTTATTCCAAACGTGATTTGGAAAAGCTGTTCAACCTGCAATCCATGCGTACCAGCCTGCGGAATGTGATGGTAGACCGCAGTATTGCCGGACGCTATTACCAAGAGGGTGCTATCAAAGCGACCTGTGATGCCTTTACCCGCAACCGCCGCAAGGCTCTGCTGGTCATGGCTACCGGCTCCGGCAAAACACGCACGGTGATTGCCCTGTGCGATGTGCTGCTGCAACATGGCTGGGTAAAAAACATCCTGTTTCTGGCGGACCGCAACAGCCTTGTCACGCAAGCAAAGCGCAGCTTTGTAAACCTGCTGCCGGACTTGTCCGTTACAAACCTCTGCGAAGAAAAAGACAACTATACGGCGCATTGTGTGTTTTCCACCTATCAAACCATGTACAATGTCATTGACTGCGTACAGGATGAGAACGGCAAGCTGTTTACCTGCGGACACTTTGACTTGGTCATCTGCGATGAGGCACATCGCTCGGTTTACAACAAGTACAAGGACATCTTCAACTACTTTGACGCGCCGTTGGTCGGCTTGACCGCAACGCCCAAGGATGAAATTGACAAGAACACCTATGAAATTTTTGAATTGGAAAACGGTGTTCCCACCTATGGCTACGAGCTGGCGCAGGCTGTTAAAGATGGGTATCTCGTGGACTTTTTGTCCGTTGAAACGAAGTTGAAGTTTATTGAGCAGGGCATCGTGTACGATGACCTGTCAGATGAGGACAAGCAGGCCTACGAGGATACTTTTGAAGATGAAAACGGCGATTTGCCGGAACGTATCGGCTCATCTGCACTGAACGAGTGGATTTTTAACGAAGATACGATCCGCAAAGTGCTGGATACCCTGATGACCAAGGGCATCAAAATCGATTACGGTAACAAGTTGGGAAAGACAATCATCTTCGCAAAGAACCACTCCCATGCCGAAAAAATATTGGAGATATTCAATAAAGAATACCCCCATTTGCCCGGCTTTGCCAAGGTCATTGACAACTATATGACCTATGCCCAAAGCGCGATTGATGAATTCTCTGACCCGAAAAAGCTGCCCCAGATTGCAATTTCCGTAGATATGCTGGACACAGGTATCGATGTGCCCGGAGTGCTGAACCTTGTGTTTTTCAAGAAAGTCATGAGCAAGGCAAAGTTCTGGCAGATGATTGGCCGCGGTACACGCCTTTGCCCTACTCTGTTGGACGGCAAGGACAAAGACAAATTTTATATCTTTGACTTCTGCGGGAACTTTGAGTTTTTCCGCATGAGCAAGGGGAAACCCACTGCTAACATGATTGCGCTGCAAGGGGCGATTTTCCACTTGAAAGCGCAGATTGCTTTTAAGTTGCAAGATTTGGCATATCAGACCACCGATTTGATTGCGTTCCGCAAGGCACTTGTGGATGATATGGTGCGCAAAGTACAGGAGTTGAATAAAGACAACTTTGCTGTGCGCCAGCACTTGAAATATGTGGAATTGTATGCCAACGCGGACAACTACGCCGCTCTGACCTATGAGGACACCTTGCTAATGGGGCAGGAGTTGGCGCCGCTGATTACCCCAGAAGAAGATGACCCCAAGGCGATGCGCTTTGATGCCCTGATGTACGGCATAGAGCTTGCCTACCTTGCAGGAAAAAAGTATGGCAAGGCACGTAGCGACTTGATGAAAAAGGTTGCTGCCGTTGCATCTGTTGCAAACATTCCGGAAATCATGGCACAATCTGATCTTCTCAATAAGATTTTGCACACGGATTATTTGGAAACAGCCGGGATTAACGAATTTGAGCATATCCGCGAAAACCTACGCGACCTTATCAAGTATATTCCTATCGTAAAAGTTCGCTATGATACCAATTTCGATGACGCAATTCTGTCCGAAGATTGGAACGAGTCCGAGTTGGAAAACGATGACTTGAAGAATTATAAGGCCAAGGCGGAATTTTATGTGCGGCAGCATACGGACAACGCCGTTATTGCCAAACTGAAAGGTAATATTCCGCTGAATAGCGATGATGTAAAGGCACTGGAAGAAATTCTGTGGAACGAAGTCGGCACAAAGCAGGACTACGAAGCCGAATACGGTCAAAAGCCTTTGGGCGAGTTTGTGAGGGAGATTGTCGGCCTTGACATGAACGCCGCAAAAGAGGCTTTTGCGCAGTATCTGAACGATGCCAGCCTTGACAGCAGACAGATTTACTTTGTGAACCAGATCGTAGAGTACATTGTCCACAACGGCATGATGAAAGATTTGTCCGTCTTGCAGGAGGCTCCGTTTACCGACCACGGCAGCATTGTGGAAGTGTTTACCGATTTGTCTGTATGGATGGGGATTCGTCAGGCAATAGAGCGTGTGAACGCAAATGCGGTGGCAGCGTGATTACTAAGTTTAGAAGCGGCTGCGATATATATTTTCTTGGCATTTTTCATTCCGTAGCGGTGCTGCCCGCTGCACCTTATTCCGCACTGCTTCGCAATCCATCTCAATATCCACGCAGGTTGCAATATCTCGCCGCAATGCTCTAATACGGGCTGTAAGCGCCTGTATTTGTTCTGAACGGTTAATACTGGCGACTTTGCCCTTACTACGGTAGAGCACCTTACGCTGCGCTGTAAGGGCATTATATTCAGCTTGCAGGTTCTCCTTACAAGTCAAAAGGTTATCAAGCGTTGTGATTCGCTGTTCCCATAAAAAGTCGCATTGCCGCCGATAGCGATTGTACCGCAGGAAATCATCACGCAGCAGGTAATAGCACCGCTTGCCAACTTTGCCTTTATATGCTTTTCTCAGCAATGCGCAGTAGCGATAATAGCAAGCCATAAAGCCGGTGATTTTGCGGCAATTATGGCTCAGCTTGCTGCGACACCGTGCGCGGCGGCGAACAGGCATAGGCAGCTCTTTCGGCTGCCAGCGTGGTGGATGAGGTACTGTTTGCTGCTTGTATTCTTGCTGCATTGCGGGCGGAAGTTTACGCAACTCTTGGAAGTAACTCCGCAAGGCGTCCTCGCTGAAGCGTGGACTAATCTTATCCAATCGAATATTTCTCTGTGCATCTTTGTGGCGCACAGCCATATGTGTAACCTTCGGTCCGTATTTCACCTTATAACCCATTTGCTGCAACTCTGCAATAAATCCGGCAAAGCTGTCTGCAGTGGTCATTGCCACTTCAACATCCGCCTTTACCATGCCGCGCAGCGTGGGCGAGCCTTCTTTTTCGTGTTTCCACTCGCCGTAGGATTTCCCGTGTCCGTCTGTTTCCACAACAGACAGTCGATTTTCGCGGCACAGTTCGTCGGAAATAGCTCGAATACCCTTGTAGTAAGTAGTAAAATCATTACGAAACATTCTACCATCCATAAACGAAACCGAGTTTACAACAATATGGTTATGCAAGTGGCCTTTGTCTAAATGGGTGCTGACGGTACATTCAAACCGATCTGCTAAGAATCGCCGTGCGAATTCGCAGCCAATTTCATGCACTTGATCCGGCGTTGCTTCTCCGGGCTTAAAACTTTGAATAATGTGATAGCCCACATTGCCACCGTTCAAAGGCTTGCCCCATCGTTGTTTCGTTGCCTGCATAATGCAATAAGCATTTTGCGGCATACAATTAAAGCCCGAAACATAAAGCTGGTGTTCGGTTTTATCCTTGTTCTGTGTGTAGTCGATTAACCGCTGCATATCTGCCGTACTGAAATATTCTGTCTTTTGTGGATTGGCAGCATAGTCTAAGCAGCCTTTTAGTTGCCCACGAACGGGCAAAATCTTTGTAATAGCCATTAACTTTTCTCCTGCATAAACTGCCAGATGCGCTGCATGATGCGGCTCGCCTCGGCAAGTTGAGCATTTTCAATCTTGCCTGTACTGTTAGCCAGCCGGGTAAGCTGGTTCAAATTGTTGCCGACTGCGGCTACCTGTGCTGCCAAGGCTTTATAGCTATCCGGCGGGCGTTCGCGTATTGTACAGCCACTAACCAACGCTCGGAGAAATGGCTCCATCTTCATGCCGGCTGCATCGCATTTATTTTTCAGTTGATGGTATTCTTCTTCGGTAAAACGTACCGTTACTTGTTTTTGACGTTTTAACATTTGCTTTCTCCTATCAGGGTCTTAGGGGCTTGCCCCTAACAAGCGGTCGTTATGCTGGCATGACAGCATAATGACGTGCTTGCCGCACTGTCCGGGAACGCTATCACTTTCCCGGTAAAGAGAGTGAATCGCCCGTGTTTTCCTCTGCGTAAATCAGTTCAGCACACACAATTTCTTCGGCCTGTGCTTGCAAACCTTGCATAGCTGCGGCCCATTCCAGCGGGTTACAGCGTTTCATTTCTTCGTTGATTTTGGCTTCTGTTGCCAACACTTTGGTAAGACTTTCAACTTGACGATGTGCCTCGCAGTCAATGTTCGTGAGGTGCTGTGCCAGCGTTCCATCCAACAACATCTGGTCGCGCTCCATTGGTCGATGCTCATCAAGGTATCGCGCTCGCATCATGCCGTATTTTCCAATGGTGTTGTCTGTGATTGGACCATTTTCCAACTTTGGAATCAGATAGCCGTTTACATTCACATATTCCATTTTCATTGTGTAACCCTTTCATTCTGCAAGCCTTCTGAAAAAGAGAGACTGTTGTGCGGCAAATTTTCTGCGCTGTCCTTTTTCTTTTTCAGAGGGCTTATTTATAGTATTTGATATAGTAATTACTAAGAGTATTTAATTATAGTAATTATAATACTGCCTACATTACCGCCACTGCGCTTACCACAGGTGTGGTTACCACTGGTGCGGTTTTGTGGGTAGTGGTCATACCAGTAGGTACATTTTGTAGGGTGTGGTTGGCTTTCGTCAGATTGGTATTGCTGATGTTTCCCTGTGCATCGTAATAGATTAAATACACACCGTTCCAACCGTTATTGGAATCGCGCAGTTCATACTCATAGCAGAATCGTCCACGATTTGCCGGACGAACGTGCGCAACCAAATAGCCATTATTTTTCAACATATCCCATGCACGATTAAAGGCGCGTTCGCCCTCGGTGCAGTGGTTCATCAGCCATTGCTTTGTCAGCGGTACTGCGGTATAATCAATACGGGCAGCAATCAAGGCATACAACCCTTTAGCGCTCATGGATAAGCTATCGTTGAACAGTGCCTCGTTCTGCACAACAGAGTATCCGCGCGTTTTACGGACAAAAGCACCACTTTCAGCAGCAGAATTTGTGTTTTTCACGGTAAAATCTCCATACAAAGAAAAAAGATTTGGACTGAAATATAGCCAAATCTTCAAATTCTGTACAAATTTTCAATTTTCCCTGTGTTGTGCCAAAAAGTGTTGCCCGAAAAACGAGTGTTGCCCAAATGTTGCCCAAACAGCCACAGGCAACATATAAAACGAAATAAGTCAAAATATCAAAAACAAGCGTAAGAGCAGAAAACAGACGTTTCAACGCAAAGCGGAATAAAGAGATATAAGACGAATACCTTGATGTACTTGACTCGAAATCAATTTGGCAGCAATGCCACGTGGGTTCGAATCCCACCGTCTG
>OLRJ01000288.1_pt1 | contig 53033 bp, 37 predicted proteins | sample 1672741 | NCBI WGS metagenome assembly OLRJ01 (sample SAMEA3136719, study PRJEB25190) | human gut metagenome | biome: human gut; feature: human-associated habitat; material: faeces | place: Austria | collected 2013 | reverse complement strand
GTGTTTATCTACCACATTTTCAATTTCACTTAATACAACGATATCATCGTTCTGGAGTACAACATCACCGTTAGGAATTATTACATCTTCGCCTCTTTTGATAATAACAATTCGCTTATCTGATTCGAGATGTCTTGCTATGTCAGCTATTGTTCGACCTGCATAGCCGTCATCCTTATGAACGATAATCTCGGATAATTCTATTCCCTTAACCTTTTCAAATGTCTTGGCACTGAGAATTACCTTATCGTCACATTCAAAATGTGTATCTCCCTTAGGAATGACATTTTCATTTCCACGCTTAATTAGAACTACTATTGTCTCAGGTGGAAGAATAATGTCTTTAAGTGTATGGCCTATCCACTCATGTTCAGGTGGGATTGAGAACTGGATGAACTGTACAGGAGCTTCTTCCATATAGTCGGTAAATGTTCTTGCGATACTATCCTCATCATCAAGCATGTTTAACTTCTTTGATACAAGAGGTAACAATGTACCCTGAAGTAACATGGAGAACAAAACAACCAGGAATGCAATATGGAATATATCATTCTGAAGTGTAACCATCAATGTTGCCGAAATGGCAAAAACTATGGACGTTGCACCTCTGAGTCCCGACCAGGACACCAGGCTCATCTGGTTAATCTTCGCTTTAAATGGAGCCATTAAAGCAAATACACTTAATGGTCTTGATACAAATGTGAGGAATACAGCAATTAAAATTGCCGGAATCCATACATTTATAAATGATGCAGGAGTTGAAAGCATTCCAAGCAGGAAGAAAATAAGAATCTGCATGAATGCTGTAACACCGTCAAAGAAATTCATTACGTCCGCAGTTCCTTTGAGCTTAGCGTTACCCATGATAATACCTACAATGTATACACTGAGGTAACCATTTCCTCCTACTGCAACAGGTATGCCATATGCAAGCATTGCAAATGCTAAGAAGAACATCATTCTAAAGCCCGCACCTGTTTCAGGGCTCGTTCTCTTAACGATAAATACACCTATAAGCGCAATACCCACACCTATACCGAATCCGTATACAACCTGTGCAAATATCATATAGGCAATTGAACCTGCGCTTCCTGAGCCCTGAAGAAGTGAAATGAATATTGCTGTCATTGTATATGCAATAGGGTCATTACTACCACTTTCTACTTCAAGGATTGAAGCTGTATTATATTTTAAACTCAGACTTCTTGATCTTAAGATGGAGAACACTGTTGCTGCATCTGTTGAGGAAAGAACTGCTCCGATAAGCATACTTTCCAATATTGGCATCTGAAGTGCAAAGTGACAGAACAATCCTGTGATAACACCTGTGGATACTACTCCCACGGTAGATAACAGAATAGAAGGAACTGCCGTCTTTCTCGCTTCCTTCCAGTTCGTACCGAAACCTCCAAAGAACATAATGAAAACAAGCGCTACAGAACATAATGTTTCTGAAGTATCAAGCGCAACTGAGAAGTCATTTATCCATCCACTGGCTCCAAGGAACATTCCGAATAATATAAATGCCAATACTGCAGGTAAACCAATCTTAGTACTTATTTTATTCATATAAATACTAACGAGAAGTATAAGTGCGATACCGATCAGATAAAAAATCATATACTACTTCTCCCGACTTTTCTTATACATTAATTATATTTTATAGAGCAGTTTTTATCAACCCGAAACGGCCATAAATTTAGTTTGAATATCAAATTTCTTAATTTTATATGGTAAGGTTTCATAAATGCACTTGTTAACATAGGACAATCACACTTATTGCCTTAATAAATATAGGACAAGTACCACAAAATTGTATATAATATTCTTTAAAACTATATATTAAGAAAGGAATATTATGAGCACATCTTTCAAAGATACTTCTAAAAAGAAGTTTTTTACACCGAAGAGAATCGTAATCCTTATTGTGTTCTTAGCTGGTGTATCAATTCTTCTGGCATGGGGAATCATAAGATTTAACCCAAACATTTACAGAAGTCTGTTTCTTGGTGCATCAAAGGACACTCCTGAATCATTGGATCCTGAAAAGGCAAGTACAACGCCTATAGCTGCTTCCGAAACAGACAATTCTGATTTCAACAGCTTCACCAACGAATTACTTAACCTTGTAGTATCAGCTGACGCTGGTACTAACAACGCAGGCATGGAGCATCCTGAAAATTACGGTGTTGCGGAAGGTAAATACAGCTTCAATGCTAATTCATTTACAGAATTAAAGAATAGACTTTCATCATTTGACTATTCATCACTCAGCTTCAAACAGCAGAAAGCCTACGATGAAATCAATTCTTACCTCGATGGCCAGATTGCAAATACAGCCTACCCTGATTTAGCAGGACATACATATTCAGGTTCTTTATCTGAACAGGCTAACTGTAAGTCATACTACGAACAGCTTTTAGAGAGTTCTATTGGCGCAGGCAAGACAGTTGATGAATATTACGCAATGAACGCTGCTTACTTAGAGCAGTTCTTCAGAGGCTTAGACGGTACAAGCAGCTCAGACCAGAAGAAATACAAATCATATTCAACAGATGGTGAACCTGGCGAAATTTTATCTAAGTTAAAAAATATTACAAATGAGCATTTCCCAACTGCTGTAAATGCAGAATATACTGTTGAATACATGGAAAATGGCGGAAAATATTTTGCTGACGCTGCAGAATATATTGCTCCTCCACTTGATAACATCAACAAGGGTAAATTCATTCTTAATAAGAATGCTGTAAATTACTCAAGAGATTTATTTACAATCCTTGCAAATGAAGGTTATGCAGGTCATATGTACCAGACTACATATTTAGCAGATCAGATTAATAACGGTTCTGAAGATCCTGTAAGATACTTTACAATGAACAGTGGCTACACTGAAGGATTTGCATCATATGCTGAATATCTTGCATATACATACAACGACTCAGCTGATTTAGGTTCAAAGACTGTAGCTAAGTACTATAACTTCGGTTACAATGCAATTTACGCTAAGATTGATATCGATGTTAACTACTATGGTAAATCATTTGATGATCTTAGAAGTTTCTTATCAGGTTATGGAATAAGAGACAGTGCAGTTCAGGATGATTTATACAACGCTGTAACAGCTAATCCTGGTTCATATGCAATTAAAGCTCTTGGATTAGAGGAAGTTCTTGAAATGCAGAGAAAGGCAAAGGATATTGCCGGAGACAATTACTCTGATGAAAAGTTCAACCAGTTAATTACAGAACTTGGCCCTATGGGATTCAAGGATATTGAGAAGAGATTATATATTATCAATTATTTATAATTAGTTAGATATAATTAGTTACTTATAATTTATTATAGATAATTTGTTACAGATAATATTTAATCATCAGATGCTTCAATCAATCTACATAAGAACATTGTTTAAAGCAATCTGATTAAAACCTTAAATATGAATAACAAAAGAACCCCGGCACGAATGTGCTGGGGTTCTTTTTATGTGTAAACATATACTGAATCAGCATATGTCATTATTTCAATGATTTCAGATAATTACTGCGTAATTAATTACCATGTGTAATCTTCTGTATCAGCCTTACCTTTTCCTGTAAGAGCATCCATAACCATTCTCTGCTCGATCTGTGCAACTGACTTCTTAGTAGCTACAACTGCATCTGGGTTAACAGAGATTGAATCGATACCACTCTTAATTAAGAATTCGCAAAGCTCTGGGTATACGCTAGGAGCCTGACCACAGATAGAAACTGTCTTTCCATCCTTGTGAGCAACTTCGATAAGGTGACGGATTGCACGCTTAACAGCTAAATTACGCTCATCATAAATGTGCTGTACTGTTTCGTTGTCACGGTCTGCACCAAGAACAAGCATTGTAAGATCGTTAGAACCGATTGAGTAACCATCAACGAACTTGTTGAACTGGTCAGCAAGGATGATGTTAGATGGAATCTCAGCCATAAGCCAGATCTTAAAGTCTGCACTTCTTACAAGACCTTCTTCAGCCATGATACCTGTAACAACTTCTGCTTCCTTAACTGTACGGCAGAATGGAATCATAACCATGAGGTTCTTGAAACCGAACTCCTCACGTACCTTCTTGATAGCCTTAAGCTCAAGCTTGAAAGCTGGAAGATACTTAGGATCGTAGTAACGAGATGCTCCTCTCCAACCAAGAAGTGCACTTGGTTCATGTGGCTCAAACTTATCGCCACCTGTTAAATCACGATATTCGCTTGATTTGAAGTCTGAGAGACGAAGTACAACCTGACGAGGTGCAAGTGCCTGACAAACCTTTCTCATACCGTCAGCAAGCTTGTTAACAGCTTCTTCTGAACGGCCTGTCTCGATAAGATGAAGTGGATGCTCATGGATGAATGTTGTCCAGATGAACTCTTCACGCATAAGACCGATACCATCACATGGAAGCTGACCATGCTTTTCAGCTAAGTCAGGGTTACCAAGGTTCATGTATACCTTTGTACCTGTTACAGGAACTGCTTCAGCTACAGTTGTTGCAGCTGCTGGAGCTTCCTTCTTAACGATACTATCAACAATACCATCGTATGCTACACCGTTAGTAGCATCAACTGTAATGTCCATACCATCCTTAATTACTTCTGTAGCAGCCTGTGAACGGCTTCTTGTACCAACGATACAAGGAATGCCAAGCTCACGACCAACTATAGCAGCGTGACATGTCATACCACCAGCATCTGTGATGATAGCCTTAGCCTTCTTCATAGCTGGAACCCAGTCAGGAGCTGTCATTGTTGTAACAAGGATTTCGCCTTCCTTGAACTCATCAATAAGAGCCGGATCGAGGATAACGTGTGCCTTACCAGCAGCCTTACCAGGAGAAGCTGGAAGACCCTGAACGATTGGATCAAGATCGATATTGTCTGATGACTCAGAAGCAGCTGATGTCTCACCATTCTTTTTCTTCTGTGACCAAACTGTCTCTGGACGAGCCTGGAGTAACCATACCTTGTTATCTCTTTCGTCTACGCCCCACTCCATATCCATGTAGCAACCGTAATGCTTTTCGATTGCCTTAGCATATGTAGCTAATTCCTTAACCTGCTCATCTGTGATAGCCTGAGCTTTTCTTTCTTCAGCAGGAACAACTTCTTCAACAACGTCGCCTTCAGCTTTTCTAACTAACTTGATAGGCTTATCGTTAATAATTCTGTTCTTGATTTCAAGAGTGTTCTTGTCAATTGTAAAGTTATCTGGTGTAACTGTACCCTGAACAACGTACTCACCAAGACCGTATGATGCTTCGATAATGATAGAATCATCACTACCTGTAACGAGATCAACCGTGAACATAACACCTGCAGCCTTTGAGAATACCATCATCTGAACTGTAGCAGAAAGAGCAACTGTCATATGATCATATCCCTGCTTCTCACGATAGTATGTAGCTCTATCTGTGAATGTTGAAGCGTAACATTCCTTAATCTTCTGGATAACAACGTCTGCACCCTTAACGTTAAGATATGTATCCTGCTGACCAGCAAAACTTGCGTCTGGAAGATCTTCTGCTGTAGCACTTGAACGAACAGCAACAAAAGGATCTTTGTCATTCATCTTCTCACCGAGTTCTTCATAAGCAACACGGATAGCTTCAGCGAGGTCTTCAGGCATTTCCTGCTCGCAGATCATCTCTCTGATGTTAGCTGTTACTTCACGAAGAAGAGCTGAATCCTCAACGTCTGTAAGCTTAGCAAGCTCTGCACGGATACGTGGCTCAAGACCTGTTGTCTCCATAAAGTGACGGTAACCGTGTGCTGTAGTTGCAAAGCCATAAGGTACTGGAACCTTAGTAGCAGATGTAAGTTCACCAAGTGATGATGATTTACCACCAACAAGCTCAACATCTTCTCTTCTTAACTCGTCAAACCAAAGTACATATGCTTCTTCGCGATTCATACTTTTCATTTCCTCCTAAAAAGCAAATATTGCATTACAAAAATTATATAATAATAAAACTAAAACATTGAAAAATACATAAATATGCAGTAATCCATGATTGTTTTGATACTATAGCAAAATACAACTAATGTCAATGAAACAAGTCTATATCCATACTATTTGCGGACATTAAGTAAAAACGTCCAAATACGAATAAATAGCCGTTTTATTGCACTTTCCGAATGCTTTTTCAGAAAAAGTACAGAAAATGTATCAGAAAATAAACATTTTGAGCAATACTATAAGCCGGGTTATGTCTTGGATAATCATCTATCTTTCTTGATGCGTCACCGCACCACTTAACGCGATCTACCTAAAAGCACGACGGGCAATCGTATAGCTTTTGTTCTGATCTTGCTTCGGACGGGGTTTGCATTGACCATTACTGTTACCAGCAATGCGGTAGTCTCTTACACTGCCATTCCACCATCACCATATAGGCTGTTTCTTTTCTATTGCACTTTCCTTAGAGTCGCCTCCACCAGACGTTATCTGGCGTCCTGCCCTTTGAAGCCCGGACTTTCCTCTGCAATGCAGCGACTATCCGTACTACTCAAAATATTTAATTAATCATCAAATTCTCTTGCAAATGCTGTGAATTTCATTAATACACCAAGCAAAAGAGCCACAAATACATCTCTAAAATGATGTACTCCTGTCATTACTCTTGTGATAGCTATTAAACAAGCAGCTACCCAGAGAAGCATACCTGCAACAGGATAATAATATGATACAGATGCCGCAATTAAAGCTGCAGAAAATGTGTGGAGACTCGGCATTGAGTTTCCTTTCTTCTTTCTGTTTACAAGTGGCTTGTAATTGTATTTCTCATAAGGTCTTTTCTGGTTGATAAACTTTCTCGCTACGGCTACTGAAGAAAATGCCACAGCCGGAATACCAACCATATACATGAGAGATTCTCTTCCATAATGTCTGTGTGCATTTAATACAGCAAGCGCGTATGAGGAACCAACCATAAGCGGAAGTGTAAGGTCCATAACCTTAATCGCTTTTTTATATTTAGGCTTATGAGAAATGGCATTCATAATTCTGTCATAATATTTTTCAAAAAAATAGTCCGAAATCCTAATCAAAGTATGCCTCTTTTCGCTTCAGTAAGCTGTGTTTAGTTTACTATTTGCATGTAAATTATTAATTTTTAGTATTTCTTAATTGTATAAAGAATTTTATCTATTATCAAGTTCTTTTATGATATCTTCCCATGTAACGCCCTTTAATTCCATAAGCACCATTACATGGTATAAGAAATCGGCAATTTCGTACTTTATCTCTTCAGGATTAGGATTCTTTGCTGCAATAATAATTTCTGCAGCTTCCTCTCCACACTTCTTAAGTATCTTATCAATACCCTTATCAAACAGATAATTTGTATATGAACCTTCCTTAGGATTATTCTTTCTGTCTCTTATGGTAGCCATAATCTTATTGAATACCTTAAGAGGATTTGTGCTTGTATCCTTACTTTCAAGTACATCTCTGTAGAAACAGCTGTAATTGTTAGTGTGACACGCTGCACCTAACTGCTTAACCTTTGCAAGAAGTGTATCCTGATCGCAGTCAATCTTTAATTCCTTAACAAACTGGAAATGTCCGCTTGTTTCACCCTTAATCCAGATTGACTGACGGCTTCTGCTGAAGTATGTCATTTTGCCGGAGCTGCATGTCTTTTCAAATGCTTCTCTGTTCATATATGCCATCATAAGCACTTCGTCAGTTTTATAATCCTGAACGATAACAGGGATAAGTCCCTTTTCATCAACATTGAAGTCGTCAAATGTAAAGTTAGGAATTGAAATATTTACATCGATACCGTCCTTTACAAGCTCTTCTTTCTTCTTGTAGAAGTCAAAGCTAACATCTGTTAAAAAGCTTCCTGTAACACCGTAGATTAATTCGGATGTCATTATTGAATCCATCTCTTTTTTATCTTCAACAGTGATTACTTCTCTCTTAACATCATCATTGTCAGAAACAAGAATTGAGTTTTCATTATCGATTGCAATCTTATCGTCACCAAATCTCTCAATTGATGCAACGAGTAAATCGTCTCCATTTAACTTATCAAAGCTGTTTTCCTTAACGATTGCCTTGGCAGCTCCTGCGTAAAGGTACTTCTTAACATCTTCAAGTCTGTTAACTGTTCCACCAACATAAAGGGGTATATCAATGCTTCTTGTAATGTCTCTTACTGAGTAAATAAAGCTGTCGTGAGCTTCATCAGTACCGGCATTGCAGAATAAGATGATTGCATCTGCACCATTCTGTTCAAATGCTTCACAGACAGTAACTAAATCTCCTGTGATTTCGTCAGTTCTGTCCTTATCTCTGTATATTTTAAATGAGATATCACCCTGTACATCAGATACATTTACATACAGTGCTGGAATTATTTTCTTAATCAATTTAATCTCCTTACTGCTTCTTTAAGATCAATTTTGTTCTCATAAATAGCCTTACCGATTATTGATCCGTCAATACCGCTTTCATTAAGCTTAATAAGGTCATCAAGACATGACACACCACCTGAAGCGATTACAGTCATTCCTGTCTCGGTTTTTAACTTAAGTGTCTGCTCAACATTTGGGCCACTCAACATACCGTCTCTTGCGATATCAGTATAAATGATTGTTCTTACGCCTCTCTTTTTCATATCAAGGGCAAGATCAACGCTTGTCACATTACTTACTGTATCCCAGCCGTGAGTTGCAACCATTCCTTCTTTTGCATCGATACCAACAACTATTTTCTCAGGGCCGAACATTTCAACAGCCTTTGTAACGAAGTCTGGATCAGATACTGCTATTGTTCCAAGAATAACTCTTGATACACCTAAATTAACGGCTGCTTCAATGGCTTCGATACTTCTGATACCACCACCTAATTCACATGGAATGTTAACAGATGATGTAATCTTCTTAATAACATCTGCATTTACAGAGTGACCTACAAGAGCTCCGTCCAAATCAACTAAGTGTATAATCTCTGCTCCGGCCTCTTCAAAACCCTTTGCAATTTCCCAAGGCTCATCAGAATATACTGTCTTTTCGTTAAAATCGCCTTTTCTAAGTCTTACACATTTACCGTCTTTTAAATCAATGGCAGGTAATAAAATCATATGTATTCTCCTTTAAATTGTACCCTTAGTCGATAATACATCAGTAATTCTCGGATTGATTGAAACAGCCTCCATAAGAGATTTTGCAAATGATTTAAAGCATGCCTCAACTATATGATGATCATTTATTCCGTCAATCTTCTTCATGTGAAGATTCATCTTTGCTGAAGATGTCACTGCGTAGAAGAACTCTCTTGTCATCTGAGTATCATATTCACCAATCATAGGTGCTGTTAAATCGCAATCAAATACAAGATATGGTCTTCCTGATAAATCAATAGCTGTAAGTACTAATGCTTCATCCATAGGAAGGATACATGAACCGTATCTCTTAATTCCCTTCTTTTCTCCTACAGCCTCATCGATGGCCATACCGAGAACTATACCTGTATCTTCGATTGTGTGGTGACAATCTACTTCCGGGTCACCTTTAACCTTTACAGTAAGATCAAATAAACCGTGTCTTGCAAAGCTTAAAAGCATGTGGTCGAAGAAACCGATTCCTGTGCTTACATCTCCTTTTCCTGCACCGTCAAGGTTAATTGTAATCTCAATATCAGTTTCATTTGTCTTTCTGTGTATTGTTGCTGTTCTCTTATTATCCATAGTCTGATTATTCCTCGTCTTCGAATCTGACCTTAATTGAATTTGCATGAGCTGTAAGACCTTCTGCCTTTGCAAATGTCTCGATTTCATTGTGGATATTTCTTAAAGCATCTCTTGAATATGAAATGATGCTTGATTTCTTAACAAATGTATCTACACCGAGTGGTGAGAAGAATCTTGCTGTACCATTTGTTGGAAGAACGTGGTTAGGACCTGCGAAGTAGTCACCAAGTGGCTCTGAGCTTGATTCACCAAGGAAAATAGCTCCCGCATTTCTTACCTTTGTCATTGTTCCAAATGGATCCTTTGTTACGATCTCTAAGTGCTCTGAAGCAATAGCATTTACTGCATCGATTGCTGTATCCATATCTTCTGCTATAAGGATATATCCGTAATTATCAAGAGAAGCCTGAATAATGTCTTTTCTTTCAAGATCCTTAACAAATCCTTCGATTTCAGCCTGAACTTTCTCAGCAACCTCTAAGCTTGTTGTAACAAGGATTGCAGATGCAAGCTGATCATGCTCAGCCTGTGAAAGTAAGTCAGCTGCAACATATCTTGGATTAGCCGTCTCATCAGCAAGTACAAGGATTTCTGAAGGACCTGCAACTGAATCGATACCTGTATAACCAAATACAGCCTTCTTGGCAAGTGCAACGAAAATGTTACCAGGACCTACAATCTTATCAACCTGTGGAATTGACTCTGTACCGTATGCAAGAGCACCGATAGCCTGTGCACCACCAACCTTGTAAATTGTATCTACGCCAGCTTCCTTGGCACTAACAAGAGTTGTAGGATAAACTTTTCCGTCATGTCCCGGAGGAGTACACATGATGATTTCATCAACGCCAGCAACCTTTGCAGGAATAACATTCATAAGAACTGATGATGGATAAGCAGCTTTACCACCCGGAACGTATACACCAACTCTGCTTAATGGTGTAATCTTCTGTCCGAGGATTGTTCCGTCAGGCTTAGAATCAAACCAGCTCTCCTCTTTCTGCATTTCATGATAGTCTTTGATATTCTTCATAGCAAGTCTGATAACTCTGATAAGCTCATCATCTACCTGCTCGTAAGCTTCTGCGATTTCCTCGTCAGTAACCTTAATTGTTTCTGCTGTAAGCTTTACCTTGTCGAACTTTTCTGTATATTCAAATAATGCAAGATTACCATTGTCTTTAACATTTGTTAAGATGTTATTTACGGCATCTTCCTGTTCTCTATAGTTAATTGGGCTTCTCTTTAAGAGACTCTTTAATAAGTCTTTGATGGAGTCTTCAGTAATATTTACAACTTTCATTATATAACCTCCCTGATACTGTCTATAATTCGTGAAATACGTTCATTTTCCATTTTCATGCTAACCTGGTTAACAACAATTCTTGCTGATAAAGGACATACCTCTTCAAGAACCTTAAGTCCGTTCTCTTTAAGAGTACTTCCTGTTTCAACGATATCAACTATAACCTCTGAAAGTCCTACAAGAGGAGCAAGTTCAACTGAACCATTAAGTTTGATAATCTCAACAGTCTGTCTCTTTTCATCAAAAAAATAGTTTTTTGCAATGTGCGGATACTTTGTTGCTACTCTGATAAGCTCATGATTCTTAAGCTTCTCAGCAGCACTTTCCGGACCACATACACACATTCTGCATTTACCTAATCCAAGATCAAGTACTTCGAATAACTTTCTGTTTTCTTCAAGGATTGTATCCTTACCTACAATACCGATATCTGCCGCACCATATTCTACATATGTAGGTACGTCACTTGGCTTTGATAAGAAGAATTTGATCTTAAGTTCTTCATTGGTAAATATAAGCTTTCTTGTGTCCTTATCCTTGATTTCATCACATGTAACGCCAATCTTTTCAAAAAGATCTACTGCATGATTGGCAAGTCTTCCCTTTGCAAGTGCAATTGTAAGATATCTCATACAAGCTCCTCCTTTCTCTCATTATTTTCTATAAATGTTATTTTTTCGTAGTTATCATCTGCAGCGAGCTTTCTGTATGCATCCTTATCTAAGTTTAAAGGATATAAACCTGCTCTGATTCCGTTGTTTCTAAGTGTAATGGCCTCGATTAATGCCATATCAGATGATTTGGCATCATATACAATAAGTGAACCATTCTTATTTAAAGAAATTGGAATATTCTGTCTCTTTATTGCACCGATAAGTCTGTCTACTGCAAGTGAGAAACCGATTGAAGCTCTCTCCTTACCGAACTGACCGATAAGGTTGTCATAACGGCCACCACTTAATACAGCATTTCCTGTACCAAATGTATATGCCTTAAAGATTACGCCTGTGTAGTACATATGCTCGCTTAATGAACCGATATCAAATGAAATGTACTTTCCATATCCATACTGACATAATTTATTATACAGCTTTGAAAGATGATCGATTGCAGCAAGGCTTGTTTCATTATTAGTTAATTCTCTTGCTTTGTCTAAAACATCAGCTTCAAGACCAAATAATCCAGGAAGTGTAAGTAACGCATGCTTTACTGACTCTTCACAGTTAAGCTCATCTAAAAACTCTTCTACGGCTAAAAAATTCTTATCTATAATAAGATTTGTTAACTCTTCCTTTTCGTCCTTTGTTGTACAAACCTCTCCAATAAGACCGTCATAGAAACTTACATTACCAACTTCAACCTGGAAGTTCTCAAGTCCGCTCTTCTTTAAGCAGTCGATGGCAAGACAGATAATCTCAAAGTCTTCATCCTCAGTGCCATTTCCGATAAGCTCTGCACCGATTGTTGTTGTTTCCTTTAACTGACCTCTGTATGCATTTTCATAATTAATAAATACATCTTCAGTATAGAAAAGCTTTACAGGTGTTTCTGTATTGCCGAAATACTTTGCGGCACATCTTGCAATTGCAGGTGTAACGTCCGGTCTGAGCACTAATGTGTTACCGTGGTGATCAAAAAACTTAAACATCTCATTTGAAGGAATTGTGCCTCTTTCCTGATTGAATACATCAAAGAACTCAAATGTAGGTGTATCTATATTTTTAAAACCAAAATTGCTACACACATTTTCAAGTGCACCTATTATCTTTCTCTTTTCAAGACATTCTTTACCATATATGTCTCTTACCCCTTCCGGCGTATGTAATAAATCTTTTTTCATAAGGATCCCCTTGTATATGTAAAATTAAAATCTTAATTTACGTCTGATCTAAACAAAATTAAATTAATCAGGTTAAATTAGTATAATCTAGTTAATTGAATATAATTTATTTAATTTAGTTTAGTCAGTTTTTACTTTAATATATTCTATTATTATATCACAAAAGTATGTTATATAAATTAATTTAATAATTTAACATACTAAAGTGATAAAGCATTAAAAGAATAATAACACCCTGTTGATATAATGTCAAACAGGGTGTATTAAAAATATTACATTCTAACCTTTACAAGACGAGGCTTTAATCCTCCGGCTTCAAGTGCCGCAACTATTTCATTCTTATGTTCATTACCAAATGCTTCAATTGTAATTCTTAATTCAACTGCTGCATTTCTGTTAATACTTACAAACTGGTTATGTGCAAGCTTGATTACATTACCCTTTGCCTGAGCAATGATGTCTGCAACCTTAACTAATTCACCAGGTTTATCCGGAAGAAGTACAGATACAGTAAATATTCTGCTTCTGAGTACAAGACCCTGCTGTACAACTGAAGACATTGTAATAACGTCCATGTTACCGCCGGAAAGAATAGATACAATCTTCTTACCTGTTGCATGAATATGCTTGGCAGCTGCAACAGAAAGTAAACCTGAGTTTTCTACGATCATCTTGTGGTTTTCAACCATATCAAGGAATGCAACAATAAGTTCTTCATCAGGAACTGTAATTACATCGTCGATATTTTCTGCAATATAAGGGAAAAGCTTATCGCCAGGTGTCTTAACGGCTGTACCGTCAGCAATTGTATTTACTTCAGGAAGTGTTACAACGTGACCTGCCTTAATAGACTCCTGTAAACAGTTAGCGCCTTCAGGCTCTACTGCGATAACCTTTGTTCTTGGTGAAATCATCTTAACAAGTGTAGCAACACCTGTAACAAGACCACCTCCACCTACAGGAACAAGGATGTAATCTGCATCAGGAAGCTCTTCTAAGATTTCCATTGCAACAGATGACTGACCTGTAGCAACATCAAGATCGTTAAATGGATGTACAAATGTAAGTCCATGCTCCTCAGCTAACTTCATGGCGTAGTTACATGACTCATCATAAACATCACCGTAGAGAACTACTTCTGCGCCATATCCCTTTGTTCTGTTAACCTTGATAAGAGGTGTGTTAGTAGGCATAACCACTGTTGCCTTAACGCCGTACTTTGATGCAGCATATGCCACACCTTGTGCATGGTTGCCGGCAGAAGCTGTAATTAATCCCTTCTTTCTTTCCTCATCAGTCATTGTGCTGATTTTGTAATATGCACCTCTTAACTTGTATGCACCTGTAAACTGCATATTTTCAGGCTTTAAATATATTTCATTACCGCACATGCTACTGAAAAAGTCACTATGTATAAGGGGAGTGCCTGCTGTGACCTCTTTTACTTTTTTAGCTGCCTCTTTAAATTTTTCTAATGTTAACTCTTCCATAATTGTTGTCCTATTTAGTATTTTGTTTTTAATTTTTTATATTTATAAAATTAATCAGATTAATATAGTTAATTATATTATCCTCTGAACCAGCTGAAGAAGCCTTTCTTTTTCTTAGGCTGTTCTTCTTCCGCTTCATCATTTTCTGACTCTTCTTCAGAAGTTTCTTCTGATGTATCTTCTTTATCTTCATCAGCGTTATCTGTTGTTTCCTCAACATCTGATTCAGCAGCATCTGAAGTATCTTCGATAACTTCCTCTACTGCCTTAACCTCTTCAGCTACTATTCTGTCAGCTTCCTCAGATGTATTGTCTTCTGCCTCTTCAGCTTCAACATTTTCTGCTGCCATATTTTTACCATCACCTAAAATGTCATCGCTGTCTGCAGAGAGAACATCACCGATTCCCTGTTTGAAGATTTCACCAAGCTCAAATGCAGATAACTCTTCTTCATCCTCATCAGAAGTTTCATTGCCCTCATCTGTCTGACCTTCAGCAGCTTCTGCGTTGTCAGTATTTTCCTCTGAAGTCTCTTCTTCTGAAGCAGTTTCATCTGATGTGTGATAGAAGAGTTCATCCTCATCATCTCCTAATCCAACAAATGATGTTTCTTCATCATCATTATCAACTTCTGAATCATCAAAGAGAGCCTCAACGAAGCTGTTAGAATCAAACTTCTGAAGATCCTCAATCTTCTCACCTACACCGATATATTTAACAGGAATACCAAATTCAGCCTGAATTGCAACTACGATACCGCCCTTTGCAGTACCATCCATCTTTGTAAGGATAATACCTGTAATATCTGTAACATCGTTGAATTCCTTAAGCTGCTGAATAGCATTTTGACCTGTTGTAGCATCGAGAACAATAAGGTTTTCTCTGTATACTCCAGGATACTCTCTGTCAATTACTCTGTTGATCTTTGAGAGCTCGTTCATAAGGTTCTTCTTGTTATGAAGTCTTCCTGCAGTATCGGCAATTAAGATATCAGTATCTCTCGCCTTTGCAGCCTGAACAGAGTCAAATACAACTGCCGCAGGATCTGAACCTTCACCCTGAGCAATAATATCAACACCACTACGCTCAGCCCAGACCTTAAGCTGTTCAATAGCACCGGCTCTGAATGTATCAGCCGCAGCAAGGAGAACCTTCTTACCCTGTGATTTAAATGATGAAGCAAGCTTACCTACAGATGTTGTTTTACCTACACCATTTACACCGATAACAAGAACTACAGACTTTTCATTTTCAAATCTGTACTCATTTTCACCGATATCCATCTTTTCTCTGATAGAATCAATAAGTAACTGCTTACATTCAGCAGGTTCCTTAATCTTATTCTTTTTAACCTTTTCTCTGAGATCATCAAGAATTTCATCTGTGGCTCTGACACCCATGTCACCCATAATCATGATTTCTTCAAGATCATCATAGAAATCGTCATCAATAGCGCTTCTGCCTGTGAATACACTATTAAATCCGGATACAATATTGGCTCTTGTTTTACTTAAGCCTGCTTTTAACTTTGAAAAAAATCCCATTACATCTCCCTGTTATTCCGTTTCCAGCTCAACCGAAACGAGTTTGGAAACGCCCTTTTCCTGCATTGTAATACCATATAATCTGTCCGCTTCGTTCATTGTGCCCCTTCTGTGAGTGATAACAATAAACTGGGTATTATCGGATAACTTATGTAAGTAGTTTGCAAATCTTGTAACATTTGCATCATCAAGGGCAGCCTCAATTTCATCTAAAAGACAAAATGATGAAGGCTTCAGACTCTGAATTGCAAATAGTAATGCAATGGCTGTAAGTGCCCTTTCACCACCTGAAAGCTGAATCATATTTGTCAGCTTCTTACCCGGTGGCTTTGCAGTAATAATAATGTCAGACTCTAATACATCATCTGCATTTTCTAATTCAATACTTGCAGTACCACCACCGAAAAGACTTCTGAATGTCTTCTTAAAGCTCGCCTTAATCAGCTCAAAGTTTGTTTCAAACTGCTTACGCATCTCTCTGTCTAATTCTGTGATAACCTTTTTAAGAGAATTAGTAGCTTCAACCAGGTCATTGTACTGGGTGGATAAGAATTCGTATCTTTCCTTAACCTGATTGTGCTCATCAATTGCATTTACATTGACATTGCCAAGCGATTTAATTTTATCCTTTAATGCCTTAATATTCGCGGTAATATCATTTATATTATCATATTTCGGATTACTTTTCTCTTTTGCATAAGAATATGTCAGTTCATATTCAGACCACATATATTCCGTAATTCTGTCAGATTCATATTCAATCTTTTCTATCTTTGATGAAAGTCTTGATAATTCTTTATCTAAAAGAGAAATTTGCTCTGATAATGACTCTCTTACAGTAGCAAGTTCCTTAAGCTTATATGAACAACTCTTTCTCTTGTTAACATATTCAGAAATATTAGAATTAAGAGCAAATGCCTCTTCTTTCTTAGCATTTAAATTCTCTGTTTCAGTATGAATATTGTTATTATATTCATCCATTTCAGAAGTAATAGTTTCAATCTGCTGTTTAACATTGTCTATGCTATTTTCCAGATTCCTGATTTCATTCTGAATTCTGAGCTTAATGCTGTTGAAATATTCCACCTTGCCGTTAACTTCAGACTTCTCTATATTAACGGCAGACAATGCAGTATTTATCTCATCAATCTCTGCATTTAATCTCTCTGATTCTGCAAGAATTGTATTATTATCAGCCTTAATTGACTCTTCACTCTTTTCCAGTGAATCAAGCTCATCCTGCTTTCTGACTAAATCATTCTTATGCTTAATTAGAAGGTCTTCAATATCAGAAACATTTTCACTGTTAATTCTGGACTGTAATTCAGTAAGGGAAATGTTCATGTTATTGATGTTATTTCCAGATATCTCAATAGATGTACGACATTCTGAAATGTCTATGTTAATATCATTTCCCTTTATCTCTAAAGCATTTATCTGAGTTCTGATATCTTCTAACTTTTTTGCACTTTCACCATATGAGAGCTTTAAGGTATTAACTTCTTTAGTCAGATCTGCAATCTTATTGCTTCTTGAAAGAAGGTTGTCATTATTCTTAAATGATCCACCTGTAATTGAACCGCCAGGATTTAACAATTCACCTCTTAAAGTAACTATTCTGAGAGTAGAACCACTCTTTTTCTGGAGAGCAATGGCATTATTTGCCGTATCTACGATTAAAACATTTGAAACCATACTCTTAACGATTTTTTCAAATCTTTCACCTGTTTTAATAACAGAATTACAGGTTCCGATTACTCCTGGCTCGGATAAATATCTTTCATTTATCTTCTTATCCATACTTTTTACTGATGAAAGTGGGATAAATGTTGCTCTTCCGGCCTTTTCCTTTATAAGAATGTCAATGGCACCCTTGGCAGTCTTTTCATCTGTTGTAATGATATTCTGTAATCTGCTGCCAAATGCTGTTTCAACGGCAACTTCATACTGTTTATCTGTGAAAATTACATCTGCGATAACACCTAAAATATCCTTATTGTTCTTTGCAAGTTCCATAACACGCTTTACACTTCGAACATAACCATCATAACGCTCTGCGATACCATGTAATGCTGAAAGCTCAGATTCACTCTTAATTAACATGCGTTGGATATTATTAAGCTCTGCACTGCTGTTATTTTCTAGAGATTTAAGCTTTTGCATATCATTCTGAATGGAAGCTTTTTCATTTTCCAGTTTAGTCAGATTATCTTTAAGGGCTGCATTTTCCTTTTCGGCATTACTTACAGATTCAGCAAGAGTTTCATAATCGTCATTTAAGTCTTTCTGACTGTCATTGGCACTGCTTAATCTCTCATTTAAAATTCTGATATTGTATTCTAAATTTTCAATCTCACTTCTTGTACGCGCCTGAGCCCTTACACAGCTAATCATATCCTCGGAAACAGAATGTCTGTTAACGGAAATTCTTTCGCTCTTTTTCTGAATGGCATCCTTTTTCTCAGTCAGATCAGATTCCCTATGGGCAATCTCTGAAATCTTTTCATTTAACTTTTCAATATCACCATCTATTTCTGCAATCTCTGCCTTTTTATGCTCAATATCAGAACAGAGGTCAGCTTTTGAAGTTTCCAGCTCATTCTTTCTTCTTTCATTAGAAGAAATCTTCTCCCTAAATACAGTCAGCTTAGTCTGGATTCCTGAAATAAGCTCATTGATTTCATTAGAATGTATTCTGTATTTCTCTTCTTCAGATTCTATAGTTACGACAGTTTCTTCGATTGCTGAATATTCTGTCTTTGCTTTTTCAAGCTTTTCATTTGCTTCGTCAAACTGTGACTGCACATCTGCCAACAGCCCGTTATATTTACTCAAATCCTTTCTGTACTCATCGGATTTAAGCACATATAAAGAGCAGTCAAATTCTTTTAATTCTTCATATAAGTTTAAATATTTTCTGGCATTTTCTGAAGCTTCTCTGAGAGGTTCAAGTCTTGCCTCAAGCTCAACATTAATATCTCTTATACGGGTAAGGTTCTCCTCCTCAGCCTTAAGCTCCTTAATTGCCTTTTCTTTACGCTTTTTAAATGTAACTATGCTTGCGGCTTCTTCAAACAACTCTCTCTTGTCGTCTTTTTTGCCACTTAAGATTCTGTCGATTCTTCCCTGGCCAATTATTGAATAACCTTCCTGGCCAACACCTGTGTCATAGAATAATTCTTCAATATCCCTGAGTCTGCAGGCAGCTCCATTTATCTTATATTCACTTTCACCTGAACGATAAACACGTCTGGATACAACAACCTCGTCATAAGGCATGTTTAAACTTCTATCTGCGTTGTCAAAATATATGGATACACTTGCAAATCCCATAGGCTTACGGATCTCAGTACCTGCAAATATTACATCTTCCATTTTTCCTCCACGGAGATTTTTTGCAGACTGCTCACCAAGAACCCAACGGACAGCATCAGATACGTTACTCTTTCCTGATCCGTTAGGGCCGACTATACATGTTATTCCTTCTTTGAAATCAAATGTGAATTTATCAGCAAATGATTTAAATCCGTATATTTCCAACTTCTTAAGAAGCATTGTTATTTCTCACTTTCATCCGAAAAAATACCTTTTTCTTTTAATAGAAGAATAGCGTTATATGCTGCACTTTGCTGTGCCTTCTTCTTTGTAGGTCCTACAGCCTGAACATTGAAATAGCCATTACAGACACATTCCACCGTAAATGTTTTATTATGCTGAGGTCCTGTCTGGGAAATCTCTCTATACTCCAGTTCTTTACCTAAAGACTGAACGATTTCCTGTAAGATAGACTTTGAATCATAGAAAAGATGATGCTTAACAATATCATTTAAAACAAATGTATTGATAAATTCTGTTGCAACATCAATTCCACCGTCTAAATATAAAGCACCGATAAGTGCCTCAAATGCATCAGAAACAATAGATGCTCTTTCACGGCCTCCGGTAAGTTCTTCACCGTTACCTAAGAAAATATAATCAGAAAGGGAAATGGCCTTTGAGCATGATGCAAGTGTAGGCTCACATACAATACTTGCTCTGTACTTGGACATTTTGCCCTCTGACATATTTGGATACTTTTTGAAGATCTTTGCACTGGTTGCAAGTTCCAGCACTGCATCTCCAAGGAATTCCAATCTTTCATTGTTTACTATACCCGGAATTCTCACTTCATTTGCATATGAGCTGTGAGTTAATGCGGATATAAGGTAATTTCTGTTTTTGAATTTGTAGTTAATCTTCTCTTCAAATTCTTTTAAATCTTCAAATTTTCTATTCATATTTATTTCTCTGTTATGTGAAAAAAACTGTCATATTAATATGACAGTTTGTGTTACATCAGATATCAGGTAGCGTCGTTAATAGCAACTAATGCATCTTCCACTGTTGAAATCTCTTCAAGAACATTCTCTGGAATCTGAACGCCAAGTCTATCCTCTAATTCAGTAATAATCTGGAATACATCTAAAGAATCTGCACCTAAATCCTCGATAAATCTTGAATCAGGTTCAACCTCAGATGGGCTTATATTTAAAATATCAGCAACTATTGACTTAATTTCATCTAAATTCATGTCTTTTATTACTCCTCACTATTTACTTCTTTATTTTCTTCTTTTGACATTTTTGCAAATTGTTCTTTAATTTTGCCTGTGATGTTGCCTCTTACAAGCTTTGAAACCTGTCCAAAGGCACTGGCAAATGCCGCCTCTTTTGCATTACCGTGTGTCTTAATTACAAGACCGTTTAATCCGAGAACTGCGGCACCACCGTAATTATTAACATCATAAGTCTTCATCATAGACTTAAGCTGTCCCTTAACAAGTAATGAACCAATCTTTGACGGAAATGATGATGTAATCGCCTTTTTGATTTCTGAAATAAGTGTCTTGGCAACCCCCTCATACATCTTAACGATTGCATTACCTACAAAGGCATCACAAACGATAACATCCGCATCACCTGATGGGATATTTCTTGATTCGATACTGCCTGTGAAGTTAATGTTATCCATCTCCTTAAGTAAAGGAAATGTCTCCTTAACGAGCTTATTACCCTTATCTTCCTCTGCACCTACGTTAACAATGGCTACTCTTGGTGCAGGCATGTCAAACATCAACTGCATATATACAGATCCGAGAACTGCCCACTGAGTTAAGAAGTCCGGTCTTGCATCCATATTTGCACCTGAGTCAACTATTGTAGCAGGTCCATTTGAAGTAGGAATGATAGGAGCAAATGTAGGTCTTGTTATACCCTTTATTTTTCCAAGTATAGTCTGTGCACCAACCATGATGGCGCCAGAGTTACCTGAAGAAATAAATGCATCTGCTTCTCCGTCTCTTACTAACTCTAAGGCTTTTACAAGAGAAGAATCCTTCTTAGTACGAATAGCCTTAACAGGATTCTCTGATGTTTCAATTACTTCTTTAGCTTCAACAATCTCAAATCCTGCTGCAGGAAGTTTATTATTTCTTATAACGCTCTGTATCTGTGGTTTATTACCTACTAAAATGATCTCTAAATTAGGATCTTTTTCAAGAGCTTTAACTGCTCCCTTAATAGGCTCAAGCGGAGCATAATCGCCGCCCATTACATCAATTGCAACTCTTACCTTCTGCACCACTCTATCTACCTTCCTTAATATTTATTCTTTAAGTATCATTAACAAATTATTACAATTATTAAATTATATGTGTGTCCATGTTATTTTTCAAGACTTATATATATATTTATCAGATACTTATGGTTTCATTTAATCATTATCGTGGATAAGATGTTTTAAGCCATCTTCCACAAAATTTTTACCATATTTTTCTACTACAATATCGGCATATCTGTGGTTCTCTTTTGTAACCTTATCCACCTGATATGATATTACTTTTTCAACCTTTTCTTTCTCAATATATTCTGAAAGAACTGAACTCATGTCATTTAAAGTATTTACAATCTCTTTTGTAACATTTTCTGACTTTCCATCTGTTGAAACTACGGAAATATCATCTGAATTCAATAATGAAGCATTTTTCATATTCTGAATTGCTGTTTCCTGCTGAATCTTATTTAATTTAAGCTCAGGCTTAAGAGATAAATAAAGAATCAGGTAGTGAATGAACTTAAGATCATTTTTATCAATTCCAATTTCTGAAAGAGGATTGAGATCAAGCATTCTAAGCTCTATGTGATCAACGCCCTTAGCAAGGAGATTACTTAAGCTGTTAGCCCCCCTCGGTTTTAATCTTACAGGATAATACAACTCAGACGCTTCCTTTAAAGCACCGCTGTCAACATATCCCTGTATGCTGTCAACATATCCCTTTAATGATTCGAAATCCAAAATCGGAGTAAAATGATTCCAGTATCCGATTTCGCTGCATCTTGGTGATGCATATTTACTTATTACAGTCTCACCTATTTTCCCATCATCAAAAAATGAACCGTCAAAAACAGGACTTGCAGCAAGTAAATATACAATCATCCAGCTTTTCTCTAAAACCTTTGCAGAAAGATCAAGATAAATTCTATTCTTGAACTCTTCAAATGAATCACCATTCTGGTTACCTGATTCATAAACTGATTTTAAAAGATCATCACTAAATGAAAAATTGTAATGAATTCCGGAGAAAAGCATTTTCTTCTTTCCATATGTAGCCGCTAAATGTTCTCTGTATACAGTCTTTACGGCTAATTCACCCTCATACTGCGCTATAGGAATGTCATCCTCGCCCTTTACGTATGGAGGGTTTGAAAATGGCCAGAGATACTCTTTTCCTGTATCTAATTTTAAAATAGTATCCTTGGTATCTCTGTCTAATTCTGCAATTTCATTCCACATGGAATCAACATTTTCATTAACTCCTGTAATCATTTCAACCTGATTTTCACAGAAATCTCTGTCTCTTGAAAAATCAGTACCGAAAGGATGCTTTGTATGTGAAAGATTACCATTTTCATCTATTCTTAAATTTTCTTTTTCAAGGCCGAATGAGCCACAATCTAACAGCTCTGCGCTCTTACGGTCGTCTTTATTAATAATAAATCCCATTTGTTATCCCTTGTATTTCGAAAATTAAATAACTAAAAGCATTAACATATATTACAAGTCTGAGAAAATCTGATAAAGTCGCTGTGTATTTTCATGATTTTCCTCATATACATATTTATGCTGCATACCTACATATTCGCATTTGCCATCCTTAAATGCCATAAGTGTATTCATTGGAACGCTTTCCCATTCATCGTCATTGTAAGGTCTTGTTGCAAATTTTACACAGTCCTCGCTCTTAGACATATAAAGTGTATTCACCTGATTAGTATGAACATATATATATTTACCATCGTAGAACAGCAGATTGAGTTTGTTGCCGTCTGCCATATGTGTAACTAAATCGTTTAATAAATTAAACTCACTTTCGTCATCAATTGTATCATTTTCAATTATTAGTTTATTGATACTGTCCAGAATATATAAAAACACTCGCTCGCTGTCCGTATCTCCGGTCTGTGTTCTCAAATACTTATACAGCTTTGGATAATCAAAAATTGTACCATTATGCACCAGAGTCCATCGTCTTCCGGTAATATCCTTTCCTGTAAACGGATGACAGTTACTATATGTAACATTACCGATAGTTGCGTATCTTATATGAGCAAAAATTGTTTTCGCTGAAATTTCTTCAGTAAGTCTTTCTTTTAAGTAGAAACTCTGATCAGCCTGCTTGGGTTCTTTTTCAATCTCAGCATCATTACCATCAAGTACAGCTAATCCCCATCCGTGAGGCTGGTTAGGACTATGACTAAAAAAATCTTTAAGATATCCGTTACATCTGATTGGATATTTAGAACTTATGCCAAATAATTCACACATGTCCTCTCACCTTCCCCTTTTTATACATTTATACAATTCTACCAAAGCTATCTGCATAGTTCCATATTCTTCTTTTATTTAAAACTAACATTATGCGGGAAATGGTAAATTGTATATTGAAAACCACCTGATTAATCAATCAATTAAATAATTAATTAGTCAATTATTCGATTAATACCTAATTATTATGGAAATTTTCAAGTCTTATTGCAATGTTTTTTTTCAAAAATACTTAATTTATTTTAAATAAAATGGCTAATATTTAGTGACGAATAACATATAAAAATGAACCTCATAAATTGAACTTTTACTTTGTTCAACTTTTGGGGTTCACTTCATATAAACAAGCTTTTCAAAGCTTATTATTCTTTAGAATTATCTCTTTTAAATCTTATAAAAATGAAAAGCAACACTAATATGACAATAAACGCAATAATCACCCACAATAGCCAATAATTATTAGTTTCAACCCTTTCATTAGAACTAGATGTATCATTTGTAAGTTCATTTGAACCACTAACATTATCCTTAATACTTGCATTATTCTTGTCTTCTGCAGATTTGTCCTTATTATCTTTAACTGCAGAACTAACTTCGTCAGCGCTAACCCATAGACTATTAGAACTAAATTGACCTGTATTATAACTTGAATTATTGGCTATAGAAGTATTTTCATCAATATTAGTGATAATACCATTATCCTTAATATCATTTACATTTGAATTAAAGACTAACTTATTATCATTATCCTTTACAATCCAAGTCACCTCTGCCTTAACAAAGCCGATATTTCCTGCTCTGTCTTGAATCTCAAAGATGAAAGCTCCATTCTCATGGAAAGTATGGCCACCATCCTCATCTCCATTAATAATTGTTATACCCTCTTTTGAGAAATCCCTTAATGTAGCCTTAACCATAAATTGAGTACTTTCTGTTATATCATACTCAACCTTAGCTGTAGGAATAACCTTATCAATCCAAGTAACTTAAGCCTTAATAGTTTTTTCCTTGTTATTGTAATCAATGTAAGTGAACTCAAACTCACCATTTTCACTAAACAAATGCTTATTATCTCCAACAATCTTATAACCATCAGGTAGTCTCAATGTAGCCTCAACATCTTGATTTGTCAAAGAAGTAATAGAATATTCTACCACCGGCTCACTAAATACCTTTGTAGTATCCTCGTAGTAATTAAATCTAGTTCCACTTACATACTTATTAGGTCCCTCATGATTACCGTATGTTTCAACAGCTTCAATCTTTACATACATTGCTGGCAACACCTTAGATAAAGTAATAGTCTTTCTATCCTTATTATTACTAAGATTAGCCTTCTCCCCAACCAAAGTCCAATCTTGACCATCAATACTTACATAAACTTTTGCAGTCTTAATACGACCATTTAAATCAGCAGGATCATATGATACTTCCGATAAGTATCTTACCTTATCAAATCTAACTACATAAGACTTATCTTTAGCAACCTGACCCCAAGTTGTATGCCATGTAGTATAAGGACTTGCATCAATCATGTATTCAGCCTTATAACCACCTTGTGATGAATTAGAAGACACATAACTTACATTTTGTACATAAATATAAGATTTATTTTCCTTTTCAGCATCAGCATCAAAGATATAATCCTTAATAGCACCAGCCAAACGGGTACCATAAGCCTTATAACGAATCTTCACATTAACAGAACCATTAAAACGAACATCACTAGAATAATCGTTCCAAGTTTTTGCATCATCTAAACTATATTCCAAGTGTTCAATCTTACCAATAAACGTATTTTCATCATCATTTTTTGACAATTTATCACTAGGAATATCATCACCATTTAAAATATCGATTGTAAACACTTGATTAGAACCTGAAATCTTAACTTGGATATCAGAATCCGCAGAAATATTATTTAATTCCTCTACAGTTAAAACAATCTTATGATCAGTAGTTGCCTTCCAAGTATTACCACCATCAAGACTATATTGTACTTGGAAATCATAATCATCATACTTAGAATTCATGACAATCATACCAGCATTAGCACCATCGAAAGAGAAAGAAGCTAAATCGACCTTACTATCACCCAATAATTCTTTAGCAATCTCACGACATGCTGAAGACTGTAAAACATTAGCCTCAGTAGCATTAGTGGCCTTATTAAGGGCCTCAGTCTTTAAAATATCAATTTCAACTACATCACTCTTATTTAAATAAGGCTCAATAATTCTCAACAAATCAGTCATCGCCATTGGATAATAAGTATACACATTAATAATTTCCTTCGCAAACTCTCTCCATTCGCTACTAGAACGTTTCTCTGCCTTATAGATATTAAACAATTGCTCATAACTATCAAGATTCAAGTTCCACTCATTAAGAGCCTTCCTATATACCTCTTCCTTGTTAGTATCCGCATAAGAATTGGCAATCAAATTATAATAGAAAGATTTTGAATACTTATCATAATCATTCAATCCAGCCTGACCCAACAGTTGATAGCCAGCACTATTACCATTTGCAGACTTCTTGCCATTGCCAATATCAACATTAAGTCCCATGTGCTTTCTAGTAAAAGACTTATTATTCCAGTTGAATATTAAACGTCTTGTGTTACCACCATACCATGTTGTTGAACTTTTGCCCCAACCAAAAATATTGTTACCAATTCCCCATACACCATTACCATCCTGATTTACAGAATAAGTCAAGTAAGACTCATGATCTGGTTGATAAACACCCATCGAAGGTAAACCATGTACTCTGTGTAAATTGGAACCAAGACGAGAAATATTCCAACAGATACCACCAGCCTCCATAACCATCCAAGTTCTTGCTGTCTTACTACCGTCAGCATTTAAACCATATGGAATATTGTAATTATCAAGTTGGTACTTATTCTTATATGTAGTAGCATTAGCATCAGAATACAATCTATCTTGATGATAATTTGGTTGCAAATAATTCATATAACTATAAGGATTTAATCTACTATCTAGATTATTTGGATATCTAGATTCTGAATAACCCCTTAGCCATTTAATCTCATCATTTGGAGTAGAATCATTAACCACCATTCTTATTAACTCCATATGATAAGTATCAAACTCATCCTTCCTAACAAACGAACCATTATCATACAATTCTTTCATTATTTCATAACGTTCATTAACATCATACCTAAGCCAATTATTAAAATTTAATGGAGTACCTACATTATCAGTACTATATGAAATTGCCAAAGCAATCAACATCTTCTTATAAGTTAAAACGCTTAAATCATTCTTATGCTTTGAATATAAAGTACCTAAAGCTTCCAAACAAAGTTTAGAATTATCAACATTACCTGCTTCTATAAATAGACGTAGATTCTCTTCATTATTAAAAACCCATTCTACAGCTTCCCTAATTGAACCACTTTCATCATCCCTAATTACATTCTGCAATGACCAATAACCCATACGATTCACAAACTCTCTTTGTAGAACTGTATTAAGATGATTATTGTAGTTTTCTTCTACTGTGTTCTTAGAAAGAATCTCATCATAATAAGACAATGGCTTAATAAAAGAAACCAACTCACTAGATAAATCATAATTAGTCTTCACTAGCCTTGCATCTGCATAAACAGAATGATCTGCTGCATTAGAACCATTACTATCTGCATACAATCTTAGATATTTATAATTAGAAATGTCAACATCTACAAAAAGCATATTACTCTTTGAAGTAACAGCCTCACTTTTATACAACTCTGTCCAATCTTTACCATCATTTGAAACAGAAATCCTAAACCATACTTCACCATTACCATTGCGAGCTGCATCTACACCCATTTTCGCAACAAAACGTGTATAAACATTAGAATAAGATGACACATCATAAGTTAGTTGGGAAGTAGCATGAGCAGCCATTCCCTTTTTAAAATACATCCTAGTTCCATCTATCAACAAGCTAATAGTGTCACCATCAATATTTGTATCTTTCTTAATCTCACCCCAACTTGAATAAGACCATCTATTCTCACTAACATAATCTAAATCAGAAATATAATAAAAATTCTCTGTTGTAGAAATCTCAACAGGAACTTCTTCATCGACAGTTTCTTCAACAACTTCATGTTCAACAGGCTTAATATCATTTGTTTCAGCCACTACAGAGCTAACGCCCATTTGACAAATAAGTGCCACCAGTAACATTGAACATAAAATTTTTTTAAAATTCAACCCTTTCACATCATCTCTCCCATTCCTTTAAAACATTACAAAACACTATCATATTTAGAATTATTTAATTCAAACATACATTCCTTTTATATCTAGAAATCTGGAAAATTCCAAGTCTTATTGCAAAGTTTTTTTCAAAAATACTTAATTTATTTTTACATATAAAATCAAACAATAAATCACCTTTTGTATCTTAATACTTAATATTCAACAAAAAACATGACCACCCAATTGATATGTACCCTCCTCACTGGTTTATCCAGCAAAGAGGGTACATACAATTTAACAGGGGTCATGTTTTTACTTAATATTAAGCTTCTTTAACCATCTGTGCAATTTTTGCTTTAGCTTTCTTACTCTTTAAAGATGCCTTTCTCAATCTTAAGATAACATAGCTGGCATATATCACCGTATATACGATAATCTCAGTCATATGAGACTTTATATTCGCTGTATACAATACCATTATATGTACATAAATTCCGATAAAGAATGGATATGCCATGCGTTGTATTCTTTTCCAAGTCTTACCATTCATTTTTCGTTGAACCGACTTAAATGAAGTAATAAAAAGTGGAATCAACATTGCCATCAGACATAGTGTAATTATAGATGCAATTAAATGTCTGACAGGCATTGCTTGAGGATTTGTAAATACTATCGGAAAGTAGAGAATTCCAAATACCACATTGTGACTCAGTGTTAATAAGCTTCCTATAATGGAAATTTCTCCACGTGCACTCATCAATTTACGAGATACTTTGTTATGCTTAGTTATTACACCAAGAAACATTACCACCATAAAGGTAGCTGTCGTAAATGTGCCTCTGCCAAAGAAGTCCATAAAATATTTATTAAACCACTCTGGGAACTTATGATTATATCCTAAATTAAAATACAAAATCACAGCTCCGCACCAAATATATGCGACTAGATAAAATATCGCAGGATACTTTTTTATTGCATCTGCCAACACTATATAAAATATGGCTGTTATTGCGATTCCAATTATTAAGCTCACGATACCGTCCTTTCTGTTTCAAATGTTGTAGCATCTTCTTTTTTTGTCGATTTCTGTAAATCTTCTTTACTATTGTTCTTGCTACTATATATTGCATTTATAACATTCTCTACAGGTGTCTTTACATTAACCATTACAGTTGCCTTACCCTTTTTCTCAATTCCTTTTACAGAAAACTCCAACACAGCCTTAGTTATGCCTTGCTTTGATAAATCAGGTTTTTGTACAAGTGTAACTGTTACTGAACCGTCTGTAGGAATATTGCTAAACTTTGACTTATAATCATCAAGAGTTGGCTCTTTGCCATTTACTTCAAGCGCCTTTGTATCTACTCTCTGTGGAGTAAATGCAATTCCTCCATCCTCATCATCATCTGCAATTCCATCATGGTCCTTATCTCTGTAAAGCCAATATGTGTACTTTCTAACTAATAATTTACCATCTTTTTTAGCTTTAAATTTAAGTGTTACTGTCTTAAACATTCCACCGTCGCCATCCCAGTTGTCATCTTCCGCAATCGGTATTCCGGTTATTGTTGTACCATCGAAACTAAGACCTTTTGGAAGTCCTTCGATTGTACTTAACATTTCTGCATCTTTATCTAAACACGTAACTGTTGCAGCTTTTATTGGCACTCCTTCAGTCCATTTTGGTCTGCCAGGTTCGTCAAGAACAGTCTCAATTACTTTGCTATTTACTTCTACTTCCGGTAAATTCTCATCTGGATTTGGTTTTTCTGAAGGATTGTTACCTCCACCATTTTCTACAAGCTCTTTATCTGCTTCTGTGCCAGAAAGCTGGAAATCTATATACATTGCAGGTGGTGCATTTGGATTTTCATCATTTACTAAGGTGTATTTTACCCTTTTGTTTACAGGTGTTTTATCCGTAGTATATTCATATCTATGTCCTTTTATTGAAACCAATCTAATCCTAACTGTCTCATATTCAAATGATGTAGGTGCGTCAACAACTTGCTGGTCATCAATCTTACGATCATCTACCGAGTCCATACCAATCTTGCTAATTTTATACCACTTTGAACCATCAGCACTATATTCTAGTCCAACAATGTAATCCTTACTATAACGCCCAATCAATATTCTAAAGTTATCATATGAAAGAGATTCACCATGAACTACTTTAGCCTTAATTACTTTCTTATCTCCATATGCTTCAAGGCCCTTTCCATTCTCAATCACTTTTCCTTCATCATCTCTTATGCTCAGTCCATTTGCTGCAAAATCGCTCCATGAAACTTCCGAATACGAGCCGTCCTTCTTTACAATTTTAACTTTAAGCTCAGAGAAATCGACAACATCACCCTTATTAACCTCTACAGCCTTAATTTTAGGTGAAATAATTGAAACCTCTTTTACATCTGAATTAGTTTTTTGAGCATTTGATGATTTATTAGCAGCTTCATTAACCGCAGCAGATATTCCACTTGCACTCACTGTAGCACCTGACACACTGTCAAACATCTGCTTTCCTTGATAACGATCACTCATGTAAGCCTTAACCGTGCGTGACATAAGTGTCAAATCAGACTCAGTATTATTGCCTGATAATCCATTAAGCATTGCAACATATTTATCACCAAATAACTCTTTTACTTTCGCCTTAGGATCTTTACTCTTTCTGATGACTTCGAAATATTCTCGATAAAGCCTCATCTTAGCAATATTCCAACGCCCTTCCTTACCCTGGAGGAACGGAATGATATTCTCTGCTTTGCTTCTAAATGGGCCCATATCATCACGGTAATCATCACCTGTTCCTACCCTTAAACTTGATATTTCACCATTTTTAACTGTAATGTAGGTCTTGATTCCACCTGGATTAAGATATCCTATACCTATGCCGGTATAGTCACCATCTTTGAATTTATCACCTACATAATATTTACGAAGAGCCGCATCAACATATATTGGTTCTTCAGTACCAGGTTTAAATGCAGGAACATTATTGTCTGTGCTAGGCTTATTTGTACTGCCTGGTTTATCGTTATTATTAGCAACATTTATTTTACTTGCATTAGCAAGTGCATTTCTAACCGCATCAATGATGCCTCGGCTTGAGTAAGTAGCTCCTGAAACCGTATCAACTCTCTTGTCTTTTTTTCCAAGTAGTTGTCTAATTACTGCTTTTGCACGATTAAAATATGGTTCATCTTCATTATGTGATAAAATATCTATATTTGTAATATTGCCACCAGATATAGTTACACGAACTCGAATCGGGCCATTAAAACCCTGACCGGTTCCCATAAAAACACCATCATTGATGTTGGCGTTTGAAATGATAAATGAACTTTGCACATTGCCTTTTACATTATTTGTCGTTTTATTATCTTTTTCAACTGACAATACATTTGCTTGCTGTTCATTTGCTTGCTGTTTAAATCCTGCCTTCAGAAGGGCTTCTGCTACAGCCTTTTTTATTGCATTTGATGTAATTGTCGCTCCTGAAACAGCATCAACATTAACACTGCCGCTTTTTAGAATTTCATTTATTACAGCGTTTGCTTTGTCAAAATATTCCGGCGTTTCTGAATGTGAAACAATTACAATATCTGTTAACTTTCCATCCTTGATGGTGATGCGGACAGTGATAGGTCCACCGTAACCGTCAGCGGTGCCTTCATATTCCCCATCATTAAGACCATCCGTAAAATCTGTAGTTTCTGTAATCTGAGAGCCCTAAGCAACCTTATTCAAAGCTTCGTTGTTACTTCGCACAGCCATAACAGTTGAGTATGTAATTCCAACTGTTACGGCAGCAACGGCGCTAATAAACAACACCTTTTTACCGGTACCCTTCATCTTTCCTCCCCTAAATAATAATATGTTCGACTGAATATGTAGACTTATATTCCATGAGTTAGCCGTCGCTAACTCATATGGTTTACATAGTAATATAAAATTTATAAGTGTGCAATAATTATTTACACAAATAATTTTATTTTCTCTTAATTAGTCATTTATAAAAATAAGTTCCACTCATATTTAACATGATGTGGAACTTATTTTTATAAATGACTAATATATCTCTAATGCTTATTTTATATTGATTATAGATTATTTTTCTTCTATTCTTTGGTGTAAATACTATATACTATTTACATACTCGCTTTGTATAGGATAAACTATTTGCCTTATTGGCCAAAAATCACCTTTCCCTTCGTTAATAAATCAGCTTGAACAACCTCATTATAGCGGAAATGTGATTTTTTTATATAACATTCATCGCACACCCACATAGCGGGTGGTTTATTATTTCATATAACTCGTTTTTCTATTAAAAACTCGTTTGCATGAACCAGACTAAAGTTCACAACAAAAACACGCTTTCGGCAGGCTCTTTTACCCCCGAAAGCCGTTATTTTTGGCATTTGAACCGCCGTTTTATATCAAATGATATCAATCTTTAGTTACACACATCATAATGCTTCCCATCTATCTCTTAAAACGGAATAAACAAATATCTGTTCATCCGACACTGCATATAATTGTTCTCTGACAAATTGATCCTCATGTTCCGTACCAAGTGCTAAGAGCAAACATTGTTGTCCATTGACAGTTTCCTCATCACCTGTATATAACAGTTTCATTCCTCGTTCCAACGCATTACTTACTTCATCTGTTGAACTAAGAAAATCTCTTGCATTCTGAATGCGTTTCTCCTTTGTTATATTATAATTAGTAAAATCATAGCAACCGTCTTCAACCGCCACATGACCATCCTTCATCGAGAGGCTTGGGCGATATTCAAATTTTTTTTCACCGTCCTTGACAGAAATTAATATATTAGGAAATATTTCGCTAGGGTTACAACGTAGAATAATTGCTTCGCCCGCTTCACCTATGAAGAGATGGTAATCCTTGTTATCTATATAATTACCATCCTCTGACATCTCAACATAATAAACTGTTATAACAGCATCTTTATTTGCAGGAACTAAAGCGTATAACTCGGATCCGTCAATAACAACTTCTCTAAGTTCTTTCATAAATGGATATTCGTTTGCTAATGTACTTTCAATTACTGATTTGTGCACTGCTTCTTCATCGCTCTCCAAGTCTATGTATCCGACAAACCCCACACCAAGCATACATCCATTATCAGCAATACGTTTTCTCAACTTGTCAATGGCAGTAACTTCTGACTGAGTTGCAGATTCTATCTTTTCAGTATTCTCAGTGCTTTTTGTACTTTCAGAAGTTGCCGTTGTTTCCGGCAACTTCTGCGACTGATTCGCACAGCCTGCGAGTGAGGCACACAGAATTATGGAACATAATAATATATTCTTCTTCATATGATTGTTCACCTTTCTTAATATATAACTGATTATTAGTTTACTTAATATACAACTTATTTACATATAACTAATTATTAGTTTGCTTAATATTCAACTTATTTGTATATAACTGATTGTATGCCTTTCCTTATATATCACTGAATCTTTGCCTTTTTTAAATATATCTGATTCATTACATTTCTTTTTTTAAAAAACCTTACTATTTATAATATATATATATATATATATAATTCCGGCAAAACAGCATTATTTTCACTACACTTCAACAAGATTCTAAAAGCATATATTACTTCTACTAAATACCAAAAACAGCAGAGCGGTGGCGGATGATTTCCGCACCGCCCTGCTGTCTGGGTGTTAATAATCAATTTGTACTATAATCATATTATTATAATGTATTTTTATTTTACACCTTTTTTCTTGCGTGAATAAAATATCGTTCCTGTAACAGCACCACCACTAATGCATATCAAAGAAATCCAAAGCCCCAACATGTTGTTGTCACCGGTCTTAGGTGATACATATTTCTCTGACTTAGTCGGAGCATTAGTCTCAGTTGGCTTTGCAACCTTATTCTCAGTATAAATATTTACAAAACTCATCTTATCAGCCATTGCATTATAATCAACTTCATAGTAGTTTCCGTTCGCACTATTCTTTAGCGTAGTTGGATATATATTTGTTTTATTTACTTCCGGCTTAACAAACCATACTGCATCGGAATACGTCCAGTTAGTAGCTTTTGTGTCTTTCTCACGAACATAAAATCCCTCACTGACAAATTGTTCTAACTGATTTTCTGGACCAGTAAGCATCAACTTAGCTGTATAATCGCCTTTGCCATTAGTTTCCACGGCGGATGTATAAGTTACATCTTTGTATTCACTAGTATTACTGTTACCTATATCAAATATCTCTAATTCAAATTCCTGATTACCTGGAGCTACATTGCCACCCTGCTCCACTGTTATGGTAAATGGAATCTCTGTTGTCTTTATAACCGGAGCCTGCTTTAAATACTTATTTGTAAATTCTGCAGAACCATGTATTGCATCAGTTCCAGGTGTGTTTACTTCACAAATCAAAGTGCCATTGTCAGGGAAATACTTAAATGTCACGCCATATTCTGAATTGCTATATGTCCAGCCATCCTTTCCATCATTCTTTTCAGTAATAAGGAACGACTTGTTAATCGAAGTAACCTGCCCAGTTCCTGCTGAAACAATTGGTTTCCATCCATTAGCTTCATTAATCTTTGTCTGATCTACCTTGGTATTTATCCTTTTTTCATATGTACCCTCACCAGTAGAGGCAACTGTCAAATTGTCTAATATCGTAATGCCATAGTCAATAGGAGACTTATTCGTATTCCCCTCATCTTTCAAAACAAATTCAAAGGTTTCTGCCTGTGGGGGCATTGCGTTTTGATCTTTTTCAACAATTTTTTTAATGGTAAAATTCGTCTCAAGGTCATTAGCAGCCATAACCGTTGTTGGCAATAAACCAATGACCGTTGCAGATCCTATGATAGTTGCAAGCAATTTTTTATTCATAATTATTCTCCTTTTTGCTCTAACTTTCACAAGTATAAATTTAAACAATACTGCACTTGAAATCATTTTTTTTATCATTTCATCGATTACCATTCTATATCAATCTATTCAAAAATCACATCATACATATGTAGGAATTTTTAATAATTTCTCCTTTTAAATATTTTATTATCATTTGGAAATATAATTTCGGCTAGTTATAAAATCAACTTGAACACTTGAAAAAATGATCCACAGGATTTCTGTGTTAGGGTGTAGTTGCTTAGACAAACATCTTAAGGAGAAATCACTATGGATCACTCATATTCTAACACGGAGTTTACTAATCATGTACACGGAAAGCATCTTTCTCTTGATGAACGTGGCCAAATCCAGGCGCTTCATCGAGAAGGGTTGTCTCTTCGTAAGATTGCTGAGCGTGTGGGCTGCGCCCATACTACTGTTATGTATGAACTTAGACGAGGTACTCCAGATAAAAAGCCTGGACGTGGTCGCAAGCCTATGTATTCAGCAAAGCGAGGTCATCATGCATATCTTCAGAATAGGGCTCGTTGTCGTAAACCTCTCCATATCGAGGATCCCGAAGTAGAACCTTTTATTCAATGGATGGTGAATAATGTTCGAAATCTCAGAAGTGTTCAAGACGATCACTGCATACAACGGCATGTTAAGAGAGTTCATTCCAAAGGGAGTATCCATCAACGAATACACAGATGATGAGATTCTTAGATTTGCAGATAGCATGAATGGACGCCCAAGGAGAAGCCTCGGATACTATTATCCTGATGAACTATTTGATGCATTCTTAGATCAAATTTCTTCAAGTCTTAAAATCTGTGCAACTGTTTTGTCCACGTCCTCTGTAAATGTATTTGTCATTGACTGAATGGCTATTCTGTTAGTACCGCCAATCTTTACGCCACCTATATTTATTTCTTTTGTATTTTCTCTTAGTAACATAGATGCACCTCTGTATTCATTTAACATTTCTCATAATTGTAGCACTAAAATCGCCCTGTTTCATTATACTTTATTAGGTATAACGAAACAGGGCGATTTATGTTATTTATTCATATTTATTTATATATCTTCCACTGCTGTGCTCCATTATCTTTAGCATAGAACCATAGCCATATGTTGCTTCCGTTCTTCATGCTTGCACCACATGTATCCATTACACAATATCCCGAAGCTTGCTTAAATATTAATTTATCTGTTCCTTTTACTCTATATATATTCCATTGCTGAGCATTAGTATTATTGCTGCTCCATTGTAATATATTAGTTCTAGAATTAGTATTGCCACCGGATATATCAATTACTTTTGTCCCATTGCTTATCCTTGTTTGAATAACAAAATTACCATTTGTTAATTTTTTAATTCTAAACTTTTGAGCATTTGTTCCATTTGATTTCCATATATGAACATTTTGACCATTTGCATCTATTCCTGAAGAAATATCTAACCTAAAGCTTGAATCTGCAATACTTCCCAATTGAACCCAGTCTTTTTCGCTAATCCCCAAACTTGAAATATCTGTTATCTTTTCAAGTTCCGGATTTACTGCATCAAATGTTGTAGCAGACTCTATCTTCCAATGCTGTGCATTCAATATTCCATTAACATCCCATACACGAACATTTTGGCCTTTTCTTACATTGCCACCGGCAATATCTAATGCTTTACCATTTACAGAATTAATAAATACATATGAACCATCTACATTTTTATAAATCTTCCAGATTTGTGCATTACTGTTGTTACTTGCCCATTGATGTACATTTGCACCTCTATTTGGTGATGCACAAGATACATCAAGGGATGATTTATATCCTGATGCTGCAGTTCTTATGTAATATTCTCCATTTTCACTTGCCTTTTCTATGCGGAATTTCTCTGCATCAGCGTAATTTCTCTCCCAAATTCCAACATTAGTGCCATTACTTTGTTTTCCGCCAGATACATCAAGTGCAAAATTGTTATTAGTTGCAGAAACTATGTTATATTCGCCCTCGACAAAATCCTTAACTAATGTAAGTCCTTTTGCTCTTGCCTCATTTGCTGACTTGGTATTAATCAAGTTCCACATTTGTGTATTAGAGCCTTTGATATATTCCCATGTCCAAATGTTTGTGCCATTACCGGTTTTTGCACCTGTAAGGTCCATAAGCTGAACTTTGCCATTGGATGCAACTGCAGGATTACCATTTTTATCAGCAACTACAAATACATATTGGTTCTTGTCATTCTTCATGGCTATAAAATATGTACCATTTTGATTTCTGTCGCTGTATTGCTTTATATTGGTTCCTAATGCCACCTTACCTGAATCAACTTCCAAAGCTGATGTACCGTCAGTTACGTCGGTTTTAATCTGATATGTGCCATTGCTTTGAGGCTCAAAATAGAATTTCTGAGCTGCAGTTCCATTATTGCTCCAAAGGTGTACATTTGCATTATTCTCTTGACTTGCTGAAGATATATCTACAAAACCATCTTTTCTTGCAGCTGTTTCTATGTTGTAGTAATCTGTTGCTTTTAAGTCATTAACCCTTTTAAATCCGGCATTTTCTAATTCTGTTAAGGCTGTATTGCTTGGAGCCTTTATAGTAATAGTCGTAGAAGCACTCTCAACCACATCACTTGTTCCCTTATATCTTATAGAAACTGTATGTGTACTTTCTTTTTGAATATTATTAAATACATTGCTGTCTTGCCATGCACCGTTATCTAATTTGTATTCACAGCCAGCCTTTGCAGGAGCATGATATATAATCATTCCATTGCCATCAGCTGTAAAGGTTCCCTTTTCAGAAGGACCAAATACAGGTGCAGACTGATCTGTCTTCTTTGTAATTTCAAACGTTCCTTGTTTTGTTCCTTTGTAATACTTATCATCTGCTTTAGGAGATACAACTACTTTGTAGGTTCCTGCATGAATAAGCTTATCAGAGGAAATCTCTTTGTCGTTGTTATCTAAATATTTAATAACATATTTTGATGAATCAATCTCATTATTGTTATAAGTAACTTTTACAGTAGGAACAATGCTTCCTCCTGTAAATGCAGCCTGTGCAGGTGTTACTTCTACAACAGCCTTACTTAAATCAATAATATCAGTTGTTGTCCATGATCCCGTATATGTAATTATTTTATCTTTGATACTTTCAGTCCATCCGCTGAATTTATATACCTTATCATTAACTACTGTTTCATATGTAGATGTATATTTGGTATCCTTAGCGGCGATAGCACTGTCTTTATTATTATATGTTTTTCCGCTTTCTGGAATTGTTTCTGTAGAAGGAGCATTGGTCCATTCATAATTTACAATATGTGTTTTATTTTCTGGAACAATTGGCTCATCTTTATATATTGATTCTCTGAAATCATTTGTTCCTAATAAATAATCTTGGAAAATATTTGTTTTAACATTGCGAACAGAACGAATATTCAAAGAATATGTTCCCTGATTTTTATCCTGTTTCATACCGGCAAGGTCTTTTTGTAACGCTTCGGCTATAGCCTGTCTCATAGCTTCATAATCATTGTATTTATTAGTTGCTTTAAGATTGTTTAGCTTAGAAGCGGTTTCGTTGTATATTTTCTTCTTGAAAGTAGCATAATCACTTTTTACAATATTTTGAACGGCTTCCGCATCCGTAGCATATTTATCGGAAATCCAAGGTATAAATCCATCGTTCCAACCTACTTCACCCATAAGTTCCCAAGCGTATCTTCTGAATAGAATTTCACCTGAATAACCATTATTATTAATAGCTGCTCCGTATATTCCTTCAAACAATGGTACTACATAATATTCACCATTGGCACCATTACTAATAGTACCAATTGTAGAATTACCTCTTGGAACCAATCTGCCGGATACAATGTTATTATCTACCAAATCATCAATTGTTTTAAGACGGGACGCTTCCTCTTTAGTAATATTAGAAAATGTTGATTTATCACCTTCTAACGATACTTTGTTAAATAATATTGCTTTGTCATCATCTGAAAGCTTTAATATCTCCTGAGCTTCTATTACATCAAGAGAGTTTACAACATTCATAAGACCTTTCATATATTCATCAACATCATTTGATGATTGAAAACGCTCCGGTGACTTATTCTGAATACGATTATCACCAAGTTCATATGCTGTATTTAAACTAAATACTGGCCCAAATGGTTCTGTAGGTGTTTGTGTATTATTTATACTTTCAAATATTCCTCTGGCATATGTTTCACTGCCGGTGCCTGCACGTCTGCCTGCTCCAATCCAAACATTTTTATCAAATATATGCGTAAGTTCATGCGTATAAACACTTACATCTTGATCTTTTAATACTTCTTGTATGTAATATCTTATACTTGAACCATTTTCACCTTTTGCAGCTTGAGCACCTACCATACTATAAGCAGCATATAAATATCCTGGAACAATTAATTCCGCAACACCGGAATTAGTCCCTTGACCATATTCTGGCGACCATGTTTCTCTCTTTGATTGATTAGGTTTTGTTTTTGAAGCCAATGTATCAATAACAAGAACGTCTGGATAAGAGTCAAGAACATCTCCTCTTCCGCTAATTCTTTTTAAAGAATCTAAAAATGCCTGCTGTTCCTTTGCATTAGCATCAGCTAAGGTTTTTGTAGTTGCTTTGTCACCATATGTAGCAGTTAATCCAACAGTCGTAGTGTTGTCGGTGCTTAAAATATAGATGCTTTCTTCCGAAAGAGTTAATAAAGGAAGAAGAAAGTTGCTTACATTAACACTTCTTTTACTCTTTTCAAATATATCACTATTTTTTCCGCTTTCAGAAAATACTGCTTTACTTCTTTTTAATAAGAATTCTTTTCCCGATGCACAACCATCAAGCTGTGACATTTTACCAATAAAGTCAGATAATGTAGTTAAGCCTGTTCTTATACCGATAAAATTCTTATATGTTTCTGATGTTCTATTACCTAAAAGATAAATTCCTGTATTATTACCAACGTTAATTACTAAATCTAATGCATCACCGCTCTGTCCATTTATTTCCTGCATATTAAATAATAATTTTTCAAATGCAGTTGAATTTCCTACTGGGAAATTATAATAACGATGAAGGTAGGTGAGACCTCTAATAATCTGTTCTTTTTTAGATCTAATATATGTGGCATCAAAAGTATCCGGTGAATTCTGAATCACCTTAGGCATAATATCATCTAAATTATTCTTTATATAATTAAATGATTTTGTTAAATTATATGTTTGTGTATATTTGTCTCTTATTTGTTCATCAGTCATTGTTGCTTTGTCAGTTGCTTTTACATATGGCGAAATTAAATTAAATTCATCCATTACAGATTGTAAATCAGCTTTAACCGATTCATATAATGCTTTTGATTCGTCAATTGATTTATAATTGATAATATTTTTTTCTTCTTTATCAATGGTTGCTTCTTGTGCATCATCATTTAATACATAATTGATATTGTTTTCAGATACCTTGTCGTTAGCAAATACATTTATTCCTGTACTTCCTATTATTGCGGCGGCACCTAAAGCTCCTAATGTTAAACTAAATCGCTTTTTCTCCATATCCATTAACCCCTAATAATTAATCCTCATTATTAATCCCCATTGAATGTACTTTTTCCTCAATATATAAAAAATAACATACAATCAATTATATAAGTAATTATCATTGTTACTACTATGTAAATATTTTTTAGCATTATATTTATCAGAAAAATGCATATATCTTAAACTAAAATTACTATAGGAAGATTTAACAACATATTCATCAGAACGGACACATATATCTTTTAGTTAAACTATTATTAAAAAGGATTTAGCAAGGTATTCATCAGAACAGCCGCATAATATCTTTTATTAAAACTATAACCGTTAATAACAAAATAAATATAAATCCTATAAAATTAATTATACCTTCTTTTTCTTTCGGAACAGGACGCCCCATAATTGCTTCAATTAAATAAAGAAGTAACCTTCCACCGTCAAGCCCTGGTATAGGTAATAAATTCATAATTCCGAGATTAGCCGATAGCATAATTCCTATATAGAGTACATTCATCAACACAAAAAATGCACCATCACTGCTACTTGCATCTATCACATTACTTATAACACTTACAGTTCCTACGGGACCCGACAAACTATTAAGTGATAATCTGCCGGTAACCATTCTACCAAGCAAATCAATAACAGTCGTTATCCAATACCAGACTTCTCTAAAAGCATATAGAATGGTCTCCCAGGGATTAACCTTTATACGCTCACCGCTTGTTGAAAATCCCATATCATAAGTCGTGCTATCTGTTTTGTTTGGAATAATTTGTATATCCGATATTTGACCTCCGCGTTCAATTTTAAATGTAAGTTCTTTTCCATCGGAAGATCTGATTTTTTCTATTACTTCTTTCGATGAAGATACATTCTCACTATTAATTTGAATAATTTTATCATTTACTTTCAATTTGGCTTTTTGAGCTGGAGAATTATCTTCTATTGATGATATGGAAGCATCTTCTCCAAGGGCCGCTCCTATTTTATATATGCTATCCTGCTTTTTGATGGGATTAATCTTTGCTGTATATGATACTCCGTCTCTTTCGTATGTAATGTCAAATGAATCAGAAGTGTGTTTTTGCAATTCTCTTGTAAGTTCCCTATCAAAAACGATTCCAACACCTGCTACATTTGTTATAACATCACCTTCTCTAAGTCCTGACTCATAAGCTATAGATTCATGACTCACTTCCGAAACAGTTGGTGTATCTACACCCATAAATCCAAGCATTAATACAGACATAAAGAAAGCCAAAATAAAATTATAGATAGGTCCTGCCGCAATTACAGCAATCCTTGCTGGCAACGACTTTGTTTCAAATGCAGCCGCTTTTCCATATTTGCGTATAAGATTCATGGACTGTTTTTCAAATTCATGACCTCTTTTTTCCTTTTGTTCTTCATCTAATTCATATAATTCTTCATCAGAACTTAACATTCTACATGAACCGCCAAAAGGAAGTATTTTTAAGCAGTAATCCGTGTCACCTTTTCTAAAAGAGAAGAGTCTTGGTCCAAATCCTATGGAAAATTCTACAACGCATACACCATTTGCCTTTGCAACTATAAAATGTCCAAATTCATGAAATAAAATAATCAATCCGAGTAAAATAATAGCTATAAATATACTCATCGGCCAATTTCACTTTCCAATATTCTATTTACTTCAGCCTCTGTATTTAAAATATCATCAACAGTTGGATTTTCGATAAATGTACCCTTATCCATTGCATATTCAATGTACTTAGAAATATCTAAGAATGAAATCTTTTCTTGTAAGAACTGTGCTACGAGGTATTCATTTGACGCATTATACATTACTGCAGAGTTACCGCCTCTTTCAAGAGCAGTAAATGCAAGCTTTAATCCCTTAAATGCTTCCATATCAGGCTCTTCAAAGTCTAATCTTGAACACTCTTTAAATGATAATTTCTTAGAATTTTTAATTGGCAATCTATTCGGATATGTAATTGCATATTGGATTGGAAGTCTCATATCAGGAGTTCCAAGCTGAGCCTTAATTCCACCATCTTTAAATTCAACCATAGAATGAATTATGCTCTGTGGATGAACAATAACTTCAATTCTGTCACTTTCCACGCCAAATAACCATTTTGCCTCGATTACTTCAAGACCCTTATTAACCATAGTTGCTGAGTCAATTGTAATTTTCTTACCCATTGACCAGTTTGGATGCTTAAGAGCCTGTGCTAGAGTAACATTTTTCAATTCATCAAGAGACATTCCTCTGAAAGGTCCGCCTGATGCTGTTAAAATGATTTTCTCAACCTCCTTGCTCTGCTCTCCCTGAAGACACTGGAAAACAGCTGAATGTTCACTGTCAACAGGAAGAATATCTACGCCGCATTCCTTTGCAAGAGGCATAATAATATGACCCGCAGTAACGAGAGTCTCCTTATTTGCAAGACAGATTGTCTTCTTAGCTTTGATAGCTGCAATAGTTGGTCTTAATCCCACCATTCCTACAATTGCTGTTACGAGCATATCTGATTTAGGATATGATGCCACTTCTATAAGACCGTCCATGCCGTGAACAATCTTTACATCTATATCCTTAAGACGAACAGCAAGCTCAGCCGCATCATCTTCGTTATGAACACAGATTAATTCTGGTCTGTACTTTCTTGTCTGTTCTTCAATAAGTTTTATGTTTCTTCCGGCTGAAAGAGCAACTACATTTAACTCTCCATCTGAGCCGTCGACAATATCTAAAGTCTGAGTTCCTATAGAACCTGTAGAACCCAGAATAGCAATATTCTTCATAGGAATTACCTCATTTAAAAACTAAATTAAGCAAAAAAAAGCAAAACAGGCTGAAATAGAAATATTTCTTCCCATTTTGCTTTTAATTATATTATAGAATGAAGTTTATTGTCCAATAAACAACAGGAGCTGTAAATATTACACTATCAAATCTGTCAAGAATTCCGCCATGTCCCGGAATTAACTGACTGTAGTCTTTAATATTCTGATTTCTTTTTATCGCTGATGCAGCAAGGTCACCTACGATGGCACAGAATGCACCAATTAATCCCGCAAGTGTTGTAATAAGAATTACATTTTCCACAGGAATTGCATTTCTTGAAGATAAAATAATTCCATAAATTAATCCAAGTATAGTTGAACCTGCAATACCACCGATTGCACCCTCAACTGTCTTCTTAGGAGATAACTCAGGAGCCATTTTATGCTTACCGAGGAAATATCCTGTGAAGTATGCACATGTGTCATTTATCCATGAACCGATGAAGATAAGCCATACGAAGTACTCGCCACCTTCAACGATTCTTACTCTGTAAATGTATGAAAGCATAAGGCCTACATAGAAAATACCAAAGTAAATGACCATTACGTCTCTTGCATTAACCTTACCAAATCTGAATACGTAGATAGTCATCAATGCTATTAATGCTGCTACATATACAAACATTTCAGGAATATGAATATAGTATCCAAAAGTTGGATTTAACAGAATATACAGCATACCTACTGCAGCGTAGCCAACATATGAAACCGGATTTTTATGAATATTGAAAACTCTGTATAACTCGAAAAGTCCGATCATGGAAATAATGCCACAGAAGATGTAAAGTGGATATCCGCCAAATGTAAGAGTTACAAGGAGAATACCGAATAAAACCGCCCCACTTATTACTCTTGTTTTCATTTATTTTACTCCCCCGAATCGTCTGTCTCTTCCGTTGTACTTAATTACAGCATCTATAAGATCATTCTTAGTAAATGCCGGCCAGAGTACAGGAGTAAAATAAAATTCTGTATATGTTAACTGCCATGGAAGGTAGTTGGATAATCTCTCATCTCCACCTGTTCTGATAAGTAAATCAGGATCAGGCATTCCTGATGTATCCAGATAATCACTTATTGTGCTCTCAGTAATATCCTCAGCGTTAAGCTTACCGTCCTTAACGTCCTGAGCAATACCCTGAACAGCTCTTGTAATCTCATCTCTTCCACCGTAGTTAATTGCAAGAGTAAATGTAAGACCTGTATTGTCCTTTGTTTCCTCTTCAAGCTTTTCAATAACCTGAAGCATACTTGAACTCATATTGTCTCTTCTTCCGATTACTCTGCATCGTACGTTATTTTTCTTTGATTTCTTAATTAAAGAACGAAGATATCTCTCAATAAGAGAAAACAGCATGCTGACTTCATCCTGAGAACGCTTCCAGTTTTCTGTTGAGAAAACGTATACAGTTAGATATTTAATACCGATATCGCTTGCATCCTCAACAGTTCTTTCTACAACCTTACTTCCAACTGTGTGGCCATATGTTCTTGGCATGTGCTTGTTCTTAGCCCATCTGCCGTTACCATCAAGGATGATAGCCACATGTTCCGGAATGTTAAGTGTAGATAAATCAATATTTTCTGACATATATTTCTCCTGATTATACTGTCATGATCTCGTCTGTCTTCTTATCGATCATCTTTTCAATTTCAGCTGTTATCTTATCTGTAACTTTCTGAATGTCAGCTTCGATATTTGATAATTCATCATCTGAAATCTCGTTATCCTTGTTAAGCTTCTTAGCCTTATCGTTAGCATCTCTTCTGATATTTCTGATAGCTACCTTAGCTTCTTCGCCTTTTTTCTTAACTTCCTTAGCAAGTTCCTTTCTTCTGTCCTCTGTAAGCTCAGGGAAGATGATACGGATAACCTTACCATCGTTTGTTGGCATTACACCGAGGTCAGCGATCATGATTGCCTTCTCAATTTCCTTAATTAATGAAGCATCCCATGGCTGAATCTGAATCATTCTTGCTTCTGGTACAGAAATATTTGCAGCCTGCTGAATAGCTGTTGGTACACCATAGTAATCAACCATAACACGGTCAAGAATATGTGGGTTAGCTCTACCTGCACGGATTGTAGCAAATTCTGACTCTAAAGAACTAACTGACTTGTTCATTCTCTCTTCAATTTCACTTATCTCTATCATAATATCCTCCAAATAATAAATTACGAATTATTAATTATCCAACTATAACCTTAGTTCCTGTAAAATCACGATCTAAGAATGCCTTGATAATACTGTTTTCTTCCTTTAAATCAAATACCATTAAAGGAATACTATTTTCCTGACAAAGAACAGATGCTGTAAGGTCAATTACCTGAAGCTGCTTACTTACCATATCATCAAGAGTAAGTACGTCAAACTTCTTAGCATCCGGATTCTTCATTGGGTCAGAATCATATACTCCATCAATGTTCTTTGCCAAAAGAATACCGTCTGCAGATAGCTCAGCTGCTCTGAGAGCAATAGCTGTATCTGTTGAGAAATATGGATGACCAGTTCCACCTGCAAAGAATAAAACATGTCCTGATTCAAATAATTCATTTGCTGCATCAATTGAAAATACCTTTGTCATATTTGAATATGGGAATGGTGTAAATATTTCTGTCTTGATTCCTGTAGCTCTGAAGATTTCAGAAACATAAATACAGTTCATAACAGTTGCAAGCATTCCGATCTGGTCAGCTTTTCCTCTTGTAATATTTTCGCTTGTTCTACCTCTCCAGTAGTTACCGCCACCAATTACAATACCTAAATCTAATCCCTGGCTTAAAAGCTCTTTTATCTGTTTAGCTATATCTTTAATCAGCTCGTCATCATAGCCTGTACCCTGATTAAATAATGCTTCACCGCTAAGTTTTAAGATAACTCTTTTCACGATATCCTCCGTAAAGTATATTTAACAAATTCAACTATATATTATATGAAATATTTACATTTATTGCAAAATAAAAAGCATATTGTACATTCTTCGTACAATATGCTTTGAAAATTAGCTTATATGATGATGAACAGGAACTGTGTTATCTGTAATCTGACAGAATGTATATCCCTTTGCCTTTAAATCATCAATAATAATCTGTAATGACTGAACAGTGTTCTTCTTAGCAGGTGCATCGTGCTGTAAAACGTTATAAACACCTGTGTCACCAATGTATTCTTCTACATTTGCAGCTAATTCTGCCGGTGAATACTTCTTATTTTCTGAATCACTGTTACTGATATTCCAGTCGAAGTACTTAATTCCACGAGAATCAAGATAATCGATACATTCATGAATATCACTGATTCCGTAATGCTTGTAAATAGTATTACTTGAACCACCAGGGAATCTGTAGAACTTACAGTCAATTCCTAATGTGTCATCAATGAATGTCTTAATTCCATCTACATCTTCCTTATACGCAGGTAAATCTGCATATACAAGAGGATACTCATGAGATACACTATGCATTGCTACTGTGTGTCCTTCGTCATACATTCTCTTCATTCTTGCGATTGACTTAGGATCATCACTCTTAAGGATAAAGAATGTAGCCTTGATGTTATTCTTCTTTAAGATATCAAGAATTTCATCTGTATTAGCACTTGGACCATCATCAAATGTAAGATAAACTCTATTCTCTGATGAAGCTTCTAATGCCTCAGCTTCCTTTGCATTCTTTGGATTTGTATGCTCATTCTGTGGTACAGTTGTTGTTTCTGTTGCACTCTCAGTCTGAGATTCTGTTGTTTCAGTTTTTGCGTCAGCCGCTTTCTGCTCGCCGCCAGATTTACCAAATCCGAATATATTGATAACAATCAAACATACTACAATACATGCAGCAATAATTGAAATTGGAAGAATATATATTAACTTACTACGTTTTTTCTTTTTTAACTCGTATTTCATGTTAAATATTTCCCCTCATTTGTAAGATATTTAAATACCCCCATATAACGTCTACATTATATGATATGCCTTTGGCAAATATAATACAACACTAATTATGTAATGCTTACTTAACAATTAAATAACATTTAAAGTATGCGAACTATAAAAAGTAGTATTTTGGTACCTTATTTGCTTTATTATATGCCTATCCCATAGTCAATTATAGTAACCATTCCTAAAAATAGCAAATACTTTTAAAATCATAATTATGTGTGCAGGTTAAATTTAAAATTTCAAAGACAAAAATAAAATGCCGTAAGGTTTTGCCTTACGGCATTTTACTATAATGTAATATGCAATATTAAATACAAAATACTAAAACTAATATTTATATTAATTACTTATTCATCTGTGCTTCAACTTCAGCTGCGAAATCTTCGTTCTTCTTTTCGATACCTTCGCCTGTTTCAAAACGAACGTAGCTCTTAACCTTGATGTTTGCGCCGTTAGCCTTAGCAACTTCTTCAACATACTTAGCAACGCTCTGCTTTCCGTCTTCAGCCTTGATGTATGTCTGATCTAAGAGGCAGATGTCCTTAAGTTCCTTGTTAAGTCTACCCTGAACCATACCTGAAAGGATCTTCTCGTTAGCATCTGGCTTTTCATTCTTAGCAGCTGCTGTAAGAATTTCTGTTTCCTTTGCAATGTATTCTGGGCTTACTTCATCTCTTGATGTATAAACTGGCTTAAGAGCTGCAGCCTGCATAGCTACGTTCTTACCCATTTCCTTGATTGCATCGTTAACAACATCTGTCTCGATGTCAACAAGAACACCAATCTTACCACCCATGTGGATGTATGAAGCAACAAAACCGTTGTTCTCTTCAACTCTTGCAAATCTTCTGATCTTAAGGTTCTCACCGATAACAGCAACCTGAGAAGCAAGTTCATCCTGAACTGTCTTAGATTCGTCTGCATTCCACTTTTCAGCAAGGAAAGCATCAAGATCAGCTGCTGTAGTTGTAAGTGCCTGCTTAGCAACAAGTGCTACGAAATCCTGGAATGTCTGGTTCTTAGCAACGAAGTCTGTCTCAGAGTTAACTTCAACGATAGCACCAACATTGTCACCATCAACGATTGCTGTTACAAGACCTTCAGCTGCGATACGTCCAGCCTTCTTTTCTACCTTAGCCTGACCGTTCTCTCTGATGATCTCAACAGCTCTTGTCATGTCGCCGTCAGCTTCTGCAAGAGCCTTCTTGCAGTCCATCATACCAGCACCAGTTGTTTCTCTTAATTCCTTTACCATAGAAGCTGTAATTGCTGCCATTATAATTCTCCCTTCAAATATAGATAAATCACTGTGTCATAATAAAAAATTATGCCTCTGCTTCAGCCTCTTCAGCTTCTTCAGTGTTCTCTGTACCCTGCTTTGCTTCAATAACAGCATCAGCCATTGTTGAAAGAATAAGCTTTACAGCTCTGATAGCATCATCGTTACCTGGGATGATGTAATCAAGTTCATCTGGATCACAGTTAGTATCACAAATACCGATAAGTTCAATACCGAGAGCGTGAGCTTCCTGTACACAGATTCTTTCCTTCTTAGGATCTATAATAAAGATAGCATCTGGAATCTTCTTCATTTCCTTGATACCACCAAGGTTCTTCTGAAGCTTATCCTGCTCCTTCTTTAACTTTAATACTTCTTTCTTAGGAAGAACTTCGAAGATACCTTCTTCTTCCATCTTTTCAATCTGCTTTAATCTTTCGATACGAGTCTTAACTGTGCGGAAGTTTGTAAGCATTCCACCAAGCCATCTTTCGTTTACATAGTACATTCCACAACGCTCTGCTTCAGCCGCGATTGAATCCTGAGCCTGCTTCTTTGTACCAACGAATAAAATTGTACCGCCTTCTTTAACAATTCTTGAAACTTCGTTGTAAGCATCATCAACCATGCCTACTGTCTTCTGAAGATCGATGATATGAATACCATTTCTCTGTGTGAAGATATAAGGAGCCATTTTAGGATTCCATCTTCTTGTCTGATGTCCGAAATGTACACCTGCCTCAAGTAACTGTTTCATTGAAGTAACACTCATTTTAAAACCTCCATAATGGTTAAACGTCTGCGAACCCTGATTAAAAATAATCACCATAAGAGTTGATTCGCATGAAATATAGTAACTTGTGTGAATACACACAGAGTGTATTATAACAAAAAATAATATATTTAGTCAAATACGAATTTTAATCTTTTTCAGATAAAATTATACTTAAAATTATGCTTCTGTATTATCCTCTACATGACCACATTCTATATCTGCACAAACAAGCTTCTTACCCTTCTCAATCATAAGTCCTCCACACTTAGGACACTTCTTCTTGGATGGTCTCTGCCAGCTTGAGAAATCACATTCAGGATAACCTTCACAACCGTAGAAAATTCTTCCCTTTTTAGTTCTTCTGATAACGATATCCTTACCACACTTTGGACAATCAACACCGATCTTCTCTAAATATGGCATTGTATTTCTACACTCTGGGAATCCCGGACAGCCGAGGAACTTACCTGATGGTCCGTACTTAACAACCATGTTTCTGCCACATTTATCACAAATGATATCTGTAACTTCATCTTCAATCTTAACTGTTTCAAGTTCCTTTTCAGCTTTTTCAACAGCCATCTCAAGGTCAGGATAGAAGTTTCTGATAACCTGCTTCCACTCGATACTTCCATCAGCCACACAATCAAGAAGTGATTCCATGTTAGCTGTAAAGTTAACATCAACTACTGTAGGGAATGCACTCTTTAACATGTTATTAACAGCTGTACCAATTTCTGTTACATAGAGATTCTTCTGTTCTTTTACGATATATCTTCTAAGTAATAATGTAGAAATTGTTGGTGCATATGTACTTGGTCTTCCGATTCCAAGCTCTTCAAGGTTCTTTACAAGAGATGCTTCTGTAAAATGTGCTGGTGGCTGAGTAAAGTGCTGCTCAGGAAGAACCTGAATAAGACCTAACTCGCTGTCCTTGTTTACACCATTGATAAGTGTATTGCCGTCTTCCTTGTCCTCTTCAGACTTGTAAACAGATAAGAATCCATCAAATAAAAGCTTTGAAGCTGAAACACTGTAAATGTATTCGCCTGCTGCAATCTTAACTGTTGTATTTTCATACTTTGCCGCTGCCATCTGACTCGCAACAAATCTCTTCCAGATTAACTGATATAATCTGAACTGATCTCTTGTTAAAGAATCCTTAATTAATTCTGGTGTAAGAGTTACATCAGTTGGTCTGATTGCTTCATGCGCATCCTGTGCATTACCATTTGTCTTTGTTGCAACAGTTCCGCCAACATATTCGCTTCCGTATTTTTCACTAATATATGCTGCTGTATGTTCCTTTGCAGTATCAGAGATTCTTGTTGAATCAGTTCTGAGGTATGTGATAATACCAACTGTTCCTCTCCCCTTAATATCAACACCTTCGTATAACTGCTGTGCTGTCTGCATAGTCTTCTTAGTTGCAGAGTTAAGCTGCTTTGCAGCTTCCTGCTGAAGTGTTGATGTTGTAAATGGCAATGGAGCCTTCTTAGTTCTCTCGCTTGTTTTAATACTGTCTACAACAGGATTGCCTGCTTCAACCTTTTTCTTAATAGCTTCAGCTTCTTCTTTTGTCTTTATTTCGATCTTGCCATCTTTATTGCCATAGAACTTAGCAATTAAAGGCTTCTTTTCTCCTGATACCTTAAATTCAGCATCAAGACTCCAGTACTCTTCCGGTACGAATGCATTAATCTCATCTTCTCTGTCGCAGATAATTCTAAGAGCAGCAGACTGTACTCGACCTGCTGAAAGACCTCTTTTTACCTTTGCCCAAAGAATAGGACTAATCTTATAACCCACAATTCTATCAAGCATTCTTCTTGACTGCTGAGCATCTACCAGATTAATGTCAATTTTTCTTGGATGCTTGAGAGATTCTTTTACGGCATCTTTTGTGATTTCATTAAATGTGATTCTTTCCACATCTTCATCAGCAATACCAAGAGACTTAGCTAAATGCCATGAAATTGCTTCACCTTCTCTATCCGGGTCAGTTGCGAGGTATACTTTATCAGCCTTTTTTACCTCTTTCTTTAAATCAGATAAAATAGGCCCCTTACCTCTGATAGTAATATATTTTGGTTCATAATCATTTTCAGGATCGATACCTAATGTTGACTTAGGTAAATCTCGGATATGTCCCTGAGATGCAGCTACTTCATAAGTGCTTCCCAAAAATTTCTTTATTGTTTTAACTTTAGCCGGTGATTCCACAATTAAAAGCTTCTTGTTCTTTCCCACAAAAATTGCCCTTCTTTCATTTTATGTTATACGAATTGAGTAATTGTTGTGAGATGTCTGCCTTGCTTTTCCCTGTAAAGTTAGTAGCACTAATCCTGATATTACATCTTCACTACTCAAGTTAGTCATTCTTATTAGTTCCTCAACGCTTTTCGGAACAAAATCAAGGCAACTATACAATAAAACCAAATTACTATCAAGTGCACTTTTTTTCTCACTGCTATTGCAACTGTTTATTTCACTGTTATTTCCCTGAGATTTATTAAGATTATCAGAATCACCAGATGTTGTTTTTTTATTTTTTATTATTTCACTATCTATGATCTCTTTTTGTTGTTTTTCTGTGCGGTTTTCTTCTATATATATACTGTTGTACGATAAGTTATCTGATAAATTATCTGATAAATTATCTGATGATTTATTCCTGTTAATATCGGTCAGCTTACTTGTTATGCTACAGGAGCTTTCTATATCCATATATGATGACATGAGATAAGCTCCTGATTTAATAAGATCATTGCACCCCGCACTCATAGGATCATTAATTCGTCCCGGTAAAACATATACATCCTTCCCCTGCTCCAGCGCCTGATCTACTGTTATCAGAGATCCCGATTTTCTTTTTGCTTCAACTACAAATAGTCCATCCGAAAGTGCCGCTATTATTCTGTTCCGATATGGGAAGTTATAAGATAGTGGTTTTGTTCCCGGCGGATGTTCAGACAACAAACATCCCGTCTCTTTTATGACATTAAATAAATCTATATTGATTTTCGGGTAACATATATCAACACCACAGCCTAACACGGCACATGTATATCCATTTGCTTTCACTGCTCCCTTATGGGCATAGGTATCTATTCCTGTTGCCAGTCCGGATATTATTCCAATTCCAAGTTTTGACCATTCATATGAAAAATTCTCTGCATAGGCTCTGCCATATTCTGTACATGTCCTTGATCCGACAACAGACATATACGGAATATTGATATGTGGTAATTGCCCGTAATAATACAATGCATAAGGATAGTCATTCAGGTTGTATAGTGATTCCGGATAGTCCTTATCATCATAGAACACGACCTTCATTCCATATTTAATATTTTTTAAAAACAACCTGTATGCATCAGTATTTTTCTTGGATTCATCGAGATCTTTTACTATTCGATCCGTCATACCTCTTATTTTCCTGATTTCGTCTGCGTTGGCTTTATATACACTTTCAGCATCTCCATATATATCAAGAAGATTGCGAGTTTTATTAGGTGCAAGACGTAATGACTCAACAGACGATAACCAGAACTTATAATATATTTTCTCTGTATTCATATATATTTCTAAACCCCGCAGCTTCCGCTATGTGATTAACATTAATATTCTCTTCTTCGTCTAAATCGGCGATGGTTCTTGCGACCTTCAGCACGCGGTCATAGCTGCGGGCCGTCATGCCGAGCGCGTCGAACGCCTGCTTCATAAGGGCGGTGCAGT
>OLRJ01000286.1_pt1 | contig 53116 bp, 38 predicted proteins | sample 1672741 | NCBI WGS metagenome assembly OLRJ01 (sample SAMEA3136719, study PRJEB25190) | human gut metagenome | biome: human gut; feature: human-associated habitat; material: faeces | place: Austria | collected 2013 | reverse complement strand
TGCGGGAAACTTATGCAGAACAGTCCAGAGATGTGGACACCGGAATTCTCATCCCTGCAGAGCGTATTGAAGCAATTAAGAAAAAAGAGCACAAGGCAACGGTACAGGATACCGTATGTGCCTACACTCTCAGCAATATTCAGAGCACCATAGCCAGCAATACGGAAAAACAGTACCGTAAGGCCAGCAGTATTCTCATCAACAGTGATGTGAAATATATTTTTTCCTCAAGAGGATCTACCTGTGTGGGAGAATTTCTGAATACCATCCTGAGGCAGACCCTTCCTCATGTGTACAATTACGGAAGCCATGGCCAGAATATGTTTGATTTTGCCAGTGATCTTAAAAAGGGAGATGCAGCTGTTTTTATTACTTATTCCAGATATTCCAGGCTGATGTATCTTACTGCGGAAATGGTACATAAGCAGGGGGCTTCCATCATCCTTCTGACAGACAAGCCTACCTGTGAAACAGCCAAGTTTGCAGACGTGGTTCTGACCGCCAGGGGCGACAGCAGTGAATTTTATAATTCCTATGTGGCAGGAATGTTCGCCGCAGAAATGCTCTGTGCATATATCTGCAGGGAGACGAATTACTCCAACCAGGAGCTTTTGGAACGCATTGACGAATATACGTCACAGATCGGGAATTTCTGACAGAAACATCATAGAAAGAGCATTATTGGAGTATTTTCCGGCAGAAACGGCAGGAAATTGTAGTCTTTAAAAGTCTGGATTTTATGATATGCAGATGATATAATCTTTACATAATATCTGTATATAAGTAAGGACGCGGGAAGTATGAAAGAGAACAATCAAAAGATTCAGAAAAAAAGCTGGGGTATAATAATCGCTGTTTTAAGTGTATGTATTATTGCTACAGCTTTTTTTGATTATGTAAACATTAATCTTGCAGGAAAAATCCCGATTCTGGACAAAATACTGGAGTTTGCGGGAATATCAGAAGAGTATCTGAAAATTTCCCCAAGTGAACTGATCGCTCATACATCCAGTGCACAGGATATTCTTGGAGAACTGGGAAGTGACAGGGGCGGAACGTTCTGGAAACTTGCAGTATTTCTGTTTCTCCCTTATGTTTTTGCGGTCATTTCGGCAGTTTTTGGATTTTCTGAAAAAACATCTTCGGAAGTTGTATCAGCAGTATCCGCACTTCTGGGGATTATAAGCCTGTTTGTGGACTACCTGCTGATTATTCCACACAGCATAGCAGCAGTAACAGCGGAATACAAGGTTTCCGGACTTCTGAAACAGGTGCTGGATGTTGATATAGAAAAGACAGTCAGGACGGCAGTGGCAGAGTCCTTCTGTGCCGGGTTCTGGATCTGCGTGGCCTTGTTTGCGGGAATTGTTGTTGTTTCTGTTGTGCGGATGCTGCGGGAGCAGAAAGATGAGGATACCGTGGATGAGGAAGAACGGAAACCGGTTCTTCGATGTATGTTTGGAAACATGAAGAACATGGAGATCGAAATGGGAGAATCCGAAATCCTGGTAGGAAGAGATGTACGAAGATGTGCGCTGATTATGACGGAACCGGGAGTGGATAACGTGCACTGTATGATCCGGTTTAACAGCGAAAGCAATAATTACGGGCTTGTTGACATTTCCAGTACGGCAACCTGTATTTTCAGAAATAATGATGTAGATGGAGAAGCAGTCCCTCTTCAGAAAGGTGTGATGTGCACCGTGGAAAGAGGAAGCTGGATTGCCGTGGGAGACCGGGACAATCTTCTGCAGCTTCTCTGAGATACAGAAGGAGAAAAGTGTGGAACAGAAAAAATATCTCATTATCATTGATAATTTTGGAAAAATTCAGGAAGTTCCTCTGGAATCTTTTGGAAAAGACCGTCTGATACTGGGATCAGATCCCGTACAGTGCGATATCGTCATTCGTTCGAATATTATTTCTCATGTACATGGAAAACTGAAATTTATGGGCCCCAGGGTGCTGTTTGCAGATCTGAACAGTACCAATGGAACCATTGTGGAAACAGACGGCTATCAGAAGTATCTTCATGGAAATACGACATACCATGAGCTGAAAAGCGGAAGTATCTTAAGAGTTCAGTCCAGACAGAGCACGCCGGACAAATCTATTGTAATTCTGTATACAAACGTATCAGAAAAAGGCGTATGGCGAAAAGCACCTCTGCTTTCCGGCAGGCTTTCCATTGGCCGTGGAGACGGAAATGACATCATCTTAAATCATCCATGCATATCAAGAAATCATGCCTGTATTATAAAAGAGGAAAACAGGGCAGTACTTGTGGACAACAGTTCCAACGGAATCTTTCTCAACGGAAAAGTTGTAAACGGAAAAGCAGTACTCCATGAGAAAGACGTTATCACCATTCTGAACAGTACATTGCTGTACACCGATGGAAATGTATTCTACAAGACATCCAGGCAGGGTACCCATATTGATGTCACCGATGTAAACAAATACGTTGGAAAAAATAACAAAAAAATACTGGATCAGGTAAGCTGCCACATCGGAAGCAATGATTTTGTGGCAATTATCGGAGGTTCCGGCGCAGGAAAAACAACACTGATGAACGCAATCAGCGGTTTTGACAAAAAATTTGCAGGAAATATCAAGTATAATGGAGTGGAGCTCAAACCCCATTTCAATGAGTGGAAGAGCATTATCGGCTACGTTCCCCAGGAGGACATTATCTTTGAAAACCTGACACTGCGCAGGATGCTGTCTTATACCGCCGATCTGAAAATGCCCTCCGACACCTCAAAAGCAGAAAAAAACAAAAGAATCGATCAGGTGCTGGGAATGGTGGAACTCATCCAGCATCAGAATACCCTGATCCGGAAGCTTTCCGGCGGACAGAAAAAACGTGCCAGCATAGCCGTGGAACTGCTTGCTGACCCGAGTGTATTTTTTCTGGACGAGCCTACATCCGGCCTGGATCCGGGAACAGAACAGAAACTGATGATTACCTTAAGCCGCCTTTCCAAAACACAGGGAAAAACAATCGTCATGGTTACCCATACCACGCAGAGCCTGGAACTCTGCGACAAGGTTATTTTTATGGGACAGGGCGGAAGGCTCTGCTTCTGCGGAACTACGGAGGAAGCCAAACGTTTCTTCAATACGCAGAATCTGGTAGACATTTACAATATGATCACAGAGGAGCCTGTGGCATGGGCGCAGAAATACAGACAGGCATCCCAGAATGAAGAATACATTCAGGAAAAAGGCGGCGACGAAATACGGAAAAAGAAAAAATCCGTACAGATCCGGCAACTTCCGATCTTTACCCTGCGTTATATGGAACTTCTGAAAAATGATCTTCCGAGACTGGCGATTCTGTTTCTGCAGCCGATTCTGATCGCACTGCTGTTGTCAGTGGTTGCCAATGACAAGGTTTTTGATATTTATGAAGACACGAAATCCATCCTGTTTTCCTTAAGCTGTGCGGGAATCTGGATCGGACTTTTCAATTCCATACAGGAAATCTGTAAAGAAAGAGTCATTCTGAAAAGGGAATACATGGGAGATCTGAAACTGCACTGGTATGTATTATCCAAGTTTGCGGTACAGACGATCCTTGGCCTGGTACAGGCGCTTCTGATTACCGGAATCTTTACCCTTACCGTAGGAGCGGCAGATAAGGGAATTCTTTTCTCCGGTCCCTTTGTGGAAACCTTTATTACAGTATGGCTGACAATCGAAGCTGCCATGGCACTGGGATTTGTGATTTCTTCGCTTGCAAAGAGCGGAGATAAGGCCATGACGCTGGCGCCTTTTGTGCTGATTATACAGCTGCTGTTTTCGGGAATTCTTTTTGAACTGAAAGGTGCAGGTGAAAAAATTTCCTATGTGACCATCAGCAAATGGTCCGTGGAAAGCCTTGGAAGTATTGCACGGCTGAATGATCTTACCATGAAAATTCAGCAGCAGATTCCTACGGCAGAACACAAATTTCAGGAAATTTTCAAATCAACAGGAGCGCATCTGACGCAGAACTGGCTGATTATGGGCGGAATGACAATTGTGTGTATGATTTTATGTACCGTGCTTTTGAGAAGCCTGTCAAAAGACGGACGGTAGGAAGGAGAAAAGTTATGGGGGACAGAATCAGAGCAAACATAAGTACCATGTCCAGAGAATTTGCGGACATGGAAAATCTTCAGAAAGCAGCCCAGAGCAGTCTGGACGAGCTTGTAAATGCCATCCATGCACTGAATGGCAGCTGGGAGGGAATGGCTCATGACGCACTGGTCAGTGTGTTTAATTCCGATCAGGAAAGTATGCAGGAAACGCTGAGACTGCTGGGGGAATATATTTCCGCACTTGTGGCGGCACAGAATGAATACCAGAACTGTGAGCAGCAGGTAGAGAGCAGGATCAGTTCCATACGCGTCTGAGAGGAGGAGAATTTATGGCTGGATATGGAGTGGGTTCAGATGCCCATATAAAAGTGCAGACAGAAGCGCTGATAGAAAGAGCGGAAAACGCAAAAAGCGCAATTTCCACCATGGAAAACCGTCTGAATGAAATTTCACAGAAAGTAAACCAGATGTCAGGATACTGGGAAGGGGAAGCTGCGGACCGTGCCAGAAATCTTTATCAGAAGCAGCAGGAAGCAATGCAGAAAATTCTTCAGGAGCTGAAGGGATATCCGGATAAGCTGCTGACGATATCCGGAAACTATTCAACCGTAGAGCAGGCCAACCAGAATGAATCCGGAGGCCTGAAAAACAACATACTTTAACCAGATATCCGCTTGATATAATAGCTGTTTGAACAGGAGGGGGATGTATGAGTCGTTATACGATAGAGATGAACTTCGCAAAGGCCAAAGGCCAGGCAAAAGAACTGGACAATGCCGCTGCCAGGCTGGAGAGGATCGCATCCGGAAGTATGGAAGATGCGATGAGTACCATTTCCGGAAACTGGAAAGGGGAAAACGCGGGAAATTATCTGCGTAAAGCAGAAAAAGTCCAGAAAGATATTCTTAATGTGAGCAGGGAGCTGAAAAATACAGCGACGGCAATCAGAAACATCGCACAGGTAACTTATAATGCTGAGATGACCGCACTGGAACTGGCTCTTAAACGAAATGTATAAATAAAACGGTTATGCTCTGACCGAAAAAAGGAGGAAATTTTATGGCAGAATTTCAGGTAACAGCAAGCACACTTAAACAGAAAGCAGAAGAGCTCAGCACATTGAACAACAACTTTGCAAAAAAGGTTGAAGAATTAATGGCATCCGAAAAATCCCTGAGCGGAATGTGGGAAGGCCAGGCAAAAGAGGCATTTGAGAATGCGTTCAACACAGATGCCGGAAAAATGAATCAGTTTAAGGCAGCAGTAGACGAATACTATTCAAGACTTCTCACCATCGTTTCCCAGTATGAGCAGGCTGAGTCCAAGAACGTAAGCGTGGGAACAACAAGAACTGTATAAGGAGGAAAATAACATGGATGGAACAATCAAAGTATCAACACAGGAATTAAGAAGTGCATCAAGCCAGTTCAGCAGCTACGGAAGCGAAATCCAGAACCTGACATCACAGATGCTGTCCCTGATTTCAGGAATTACAGGAGCTGTATGGTCCGGTGAGGCAGCAAGCGCTTATCAGAGTAAATTTGCAGGCCTGGAGGCAGATATTTCCAAGATTAACAAAATGATCCAGGAACATGTTACAGACTTAAACACAATGGCTGACGAGTACGACCGTGCAGAGCAGCAGGCACAGCAGGAAGCATCTGCGTTAAAAAATAATATTATCTGACAGGCAGATAATACATGAGGTGGCGAAAGATATGAGCTATGTACTGACAATATACAGCAAGGAAATATATCAGGATTTTATACTTCCTGCAATTGATAATGCCGATTATACAATTGTACTTCAGCAGAAAATATTTTCACTTTCCGATGATGTTCTGGTCAGAATGGAAATTGTGGACGGAGAATGGCGTTTTGTCCAGGGTGAAAATTATCGAATCGTAAAGAACGGAAAGAGCTATATCCGAAAAGGTCTGCACAATGGAGAGGCACTGAATCTTGAACTGTTTAATACATTAAATTTTGCAGTTATGATACAGGAAAAAACAGGCGGTTTTACTGTATACAAGAAATATCTTTTGCCACCGGAAGGAAAAATCTACATCGGAAAAAACAAGGACAACCACATCTGCTACGATTCCATGGGACTGGTTTCGGGCATCCATGCATCCATCGAAATGAACCACATGAACTATATTTTAAGGGACATGAGCAGAAACGGTGTTTATGTCAACCATAACCGGATCAAACAGATGCATGTGCTGCAGTATGGAGATACCATCAATATCATTGGACTGAAGATGGTATTTCTGGGAAATTTCCTTGCACTTGAAAAACCGGGCGGATCTTTCCACATTAAAGAAGATGTAATTGTACCACTGGAAAGCGGAGACATTATGGATGCGGTAATAGCAGCAGCTCCGGACCCTGTTTCCGAAAAGAAAAAGAAATATTTCAACCGAATTCCACGAAATCTGAAAGTTATCGACGTGGAACCCTACGTTATCGAGGGACCTCCCGGAAAAGACAATTCCAGAAGAGCTCCCTGGTATCTCACAGTAGGCCCGGCCCTTACCATGGCGATCCCCATGACACTGGGCTGTGTGCTGTCCATTGTAGGAAGCGGAAATAATTCTTCTGTCTTTATGTATACAGGACTTATTACCGCATTTGGTTCTGCGGTACTTGGAGCTGTATGGGGCGGTGTGCGTCTGAAATACGATGCAAAAGTCCGCGTGGAAACAGAAGCGCACAGAACAGAAGCCTATGCGGAATACCTTACAGACATCGAAAAGAAAATTGAGGAACAGTACGAAAAAGATATCCAGATCTTAAATGACCGGTATCCTTCCGCAGACATGATCTGTGCCCTTCGGGATAACAATTCCACACTCTGGAACCGAAATGTGACACATGCTGATTTTATGTACCATCGACTGGGAATCGGTGCACTGCCATTTCCGTCACCGGTAAATATTCCGCCGGAGCGCTTTATGCTTTACAAAGATGCCCTTGCGGACAGACCGGAAGAGATCCGGAAGAAGTTCGAAAAAATGCAGGATGTCCCGATCTGTGTAGATCTTCTTTCTCATTCTCTGATAGGTGTTCTTGGCGGCTCCAAAAAGCAGGGAGCCTATGAAGTAATCCGTGTTCTCCTGACACAGATTGCGGCTGCCAACAGCTATACAGATGTAAAAATGGTACTTACATACAACAAAAACCTGGGAGCGGAGCAGGAGTGTTTCCGTTCATTCCGTTGGTTCCCGCATACCTGGTCCACAGACCGGAAATTCCGTTTTGTGGCAGATGAGCCGGAAGAAGTTGCAGACGTTTACTATGAACTGACTCAGCTTCTCCGTGAAAGAAAAGAAGAAAAAGCCTACGGGGAAGAAAAAGCTCCCCTGCCATTATACGTTCTGGTTGTCAGTGATATTTCCATGCTGAACAATGAGCTGATCAGTAAATACGTCTTCGACAAAGACCCGCAGCTGGGCCTGATTACCATTATTCTGGCAGAAAAATTCGAAGATCTTCCAAACAGCTGTGAATACATTATTGCCAATGAACATGACGGCGGCAAATTTACAGGAGTATATTCCGTACGTGGAGAAGAGCAGGAGCGGATCAGTGTCTGCTTTGACAATATCACCAACGCATCAGTTGAAAGCTTTGCCCGGAAACTGTCTGACATTGAAGTGGAAGAGATGCAGAACGGCGGAGAAATTCCGTCCTCTGTAACGTTCTTTGACATGATGGGAATCAGTAAACTGGAAGAACTGGACGTTGCCACTAGATGGGCAAAAAACCGTACCTACGATTCCATCCGCGGCCTTCTTGGAAAGAAAGCAGGCGGAAACCTCTGCTATCTGGATGTCCACGAAAAATATCACGGACCTCATGGCCTGATTGCCGGAACAACAGGTTCCGGTAAAAGTGAAACCCTGCAGAGCTACATGCTGTCCCTGGCAATCAATTACAGCCCGGATGATATCGGATTCTTTATCATTGACTACAAAGGTGGTGGAATGGCCAATCTGTTCTCAGGCCTGCCACATATGATGGGACAGATTTCCAACCTTTCCGGAAACCAGATCCACCGTGCGATGGTGTCCATAAAGAGTGAAAACCGCAGAAGACAGCAGATTTTCAATGATTATGGTGTAAACAATATCAACGCTTACACCAAACTGATCAAATCCAATGAAGCACAGACTCCGGTACCGCATCTGTTTATCATCATCGATGAGTTTGCGGAACTTAAGAGAGAAGAGCCCGACTTCATGAGAGAGCTGATCAGTGTTGCCCAGGTAGGACGAAGCCTTGGTGTACATCTGATTCTTGCCACACAGAAACCAAGCGGTACAGTAGATGATAATATCTGGAGTAACTCCAAGTTCCGTCTGTGTCTGCGTGTACAGGACAAGCAGGACAGTAACGACATGCTTCACAAACCGGATGCGGCATATATTACCCAGGCAGGACGTGGATACCTGCAGGTAGGAAATGATGAGCTTTATGAGCTGTTCCAGTCCGGTTACAGTGGTGCTCCTTACGATGAGGACGGAGGAGACAACGGAAATGAAACCGTCCGTATGATGACTATTCACGGCAGAACTGCTATTGTCGGAAACCGTATGAAGATGCACAGACAGGAAAAGGCCAAGGCAATGTGGCTGAAAAAACTGGTAGAAGCAGCGGAGCAGGTAATTGCAGATGGCAATACTCCGGAACACCTTCTGAACAACCCGGTACTCTTAAGACAGTGTGCGGAGAAGGTAACCGACAATCTCATAAAGAACAACGTCAATGTATCCTCCGGTGAAAATGGCCTCCAGCGAATGGAAAATATTGTAAGACTTTGCTGTATGGCAAACGACAGAAGTACCGGTGCAAAAGTAGATTATATCATTCAGGAAGAAAGCGCACATTCCGTCAAGATACCGGAAACAAAACAGAAAACCCAGCTGGATGCGGTTGTGGAATATCTTGGAAAAGTTGCAAAAGAGCGTGGATATGACCATGAGTTCCTTCTGTGGCTGCCTGTTCTTCCGGAAAATCTTTATCTGGAAGAGCTTTCCGGATACTGCGAGACTACATTTAACGCAGGTTCCTGGCCGACATGGAAGAAGTGGAACTTAAAAGCGCCGATCGGTCTCTGCGATGACCCGGTTAACCAGGCGCAGCGTACCCTGGAAATTGATTTTGCAGCTATGGGCCATCTGATTGTAATCGGTTCCGTAGGAACCGGAAAGAGTGTTTTCCTGCAGTCACTGGCATACTCCCTGATTCACAGATATTCTCCGGAATATGCGAACCTTTACTGCATCGACTTTTCCAGCAATGCCATGCGTGGATTCGAAAAATCCGCACATGTGGGCGGTGTGATGTACGAGCACGATACCGAAAAAATCTCCAGATTTTTCAATATGCTCACAGAACTTATGGAAGAGAGGAAAAAACTCTTCAAAGGTGGTAACTACGAGCAGTATGTTCAGGCTATGGGCGTGAAAGTACCGGCAGTCTTTGTATTTATTGACCAGTATTCCAGTTTCAGGGAAAAAACCGGAAATATTTATGAAGAACAGATGGTACATCTTTCCAGAGACGGAGCAGCCTGCGGAATCTATCTTGTTATTTCCGCGGCAGGATTCGGGCTTACCGAGATTTCAAACAATGTAGGAAGAAACATCAAAAATGTCATCTGCCTTGAAATGGGAGACAAATTCCAGTATATGGATCTTCTTCACACCATGCAGATTGAGGTTCTTCCGGAAACAGGCGTAAAGGGACGTGGACTTGTAAAACAGGGCGATACTGTTCTGGAATATCAGACAGCACTTGCAGTAAAAGCCGAAGACGATTATTCACGTATCGAAAAAATCGAAAAAGAATGTCTGCGCCTGAATGCAGCATGGCATGGCAAAAAAGCAAAACAGGTTCCTGTAATCCCGGACGAGCCGGTACTTGATGAATTTATGGAACTGGATGCAGTGAAAGAACAGCTTCAGAGCGGACACCTTATTCCCATCGGATACGATGCGGATAATGCCAATCCATATGCTCTGGATCTTCACAGGATCTTCAGTTATCTTATTTCCGGCCGTGCGAAGACAGGAAAGAAAAATCTCCTTAAGATTCTCATGAAGATGGGAGCACAGACAGGAATGAAGATGTATGTGGCAGATTTCTCAGGAAAACTCAAAGAGGCCGCAGCAGAAAACAATGCCGTATTTATTGATACAGACAGAAAAATGTACGATGCATTCATGGAATGGCAGACAGAGATCATTGAGAAAAACGGACGCAAAAAAGAGATGGAAGCAGCCGGAAAGAGCGATCTTGAGATCTATCAGGAGATGGCATCCATGGGTCTTTCCTGCATGATGATCAGTAATCTTCCGGAATTTATCAACCATATCATGTATCCGGAAAAAGACGTGCCCCTTATGGCAGGATTCCTGGAAAACATCACAGAAAAAGGTGCAGGCCTGGGAATTTACTTTATCTCCGCGTATACGCCGGATGAGATTACGAAAGTCAAAGGAAACGCAATATACAATAACCTGGTCAAAAAGAAAGAAGGTCTGCATCTCGGCGGAAATGTAGGTGCACAGAACATTCTCAATTTTGATTATATTTCATATAAGGAACAGAATAAGGTTCAGAAAACAGGAGTGGCAATGCTGCCGTCTGTAGATGGGGAACTTACTTCTACACGGCTGATTATTCCACTTGCTGGGAAAGCAGATGCAGAAAAATGATAATTGTAGATGTATATGTACCGGTATATGAAAAGACCTACGATATGGAAATCGATGAAGGTCTGGGAATTGCAATGGTAATAGAAGAAATGGCAACCATAATCTGCCAGAAAGAATCCAGCAAAATGGGAGGAAATGTCAGTGAATTATGTCTCTGCGACGTGAGAAGCAAACAGATTCTTTCCCCGGAAAGATGTCTGAGAGATTATGGAATTACCAACGGCGGACAGCTGCTTCTGGTATAGGAGGGGAGAAACGATGGGCAACATTATAGATGTGAACAATATCTGTGTAAACTGCATGCATACAATGGATGAGACAACAAGATATTGCCCTTCCTGCGGATATGAAAGAGGCACATATGTAAATAATCCCCATCAGCTTCCGGTCTTTACGATCCTGCAGGGGAGATATCTGATTGGAAAATGCCTTGGAGAAGGTGGTTTTGGTATTACATATCTTGCCCTGGATCTTATTTCCGGTCAGTGTGTTGCAATCAAGGAACTTTTTGTACAGGGACTGCTGAACAGACAGAAGGGAAAAACAGTTCTGATCGAAAGCAGCCAGGAATCCAGGAGATATTACCATATCTGTAAGGATAAATTTCTTCATGAAGCGCAGCTGCTTCATAATCTTAAGGATAAAAGAGGCGTTGTAAACTTTTTGAACTATTTTGAAGAAAACAATACCGCCTACATTGTGATGGAATATCTGGAGGGACAGGATCTTTCTCAGTATTTAAAAGAACATAACAACAGAATTTCTTTTCATGAGACCTTTCAGTTTCTGCGGCCGGTGATGAAATCACTGATTGATATGAATGAGTCAGGGGTATATCATAGAGATATTGCCCCTGACAATATCCGCTATCTGAAAAGCGGCTGGATGAAGATCATGGATCTGGGAGGAGCCAAATATTCCTTCCAGGAGCAGGTAAACGGACCCAGCAGGATGATTGCCGTAAAAAAAGGATATGCTCCGCCGGAACAGTACCAGCAGAGCTATAAGATAGGGCCCTGGATGGACGTCTATGCGATGGCAGCCACATTTTACAGATGTGTTACCGGAAAAGTTCCACAGGAATCTCTGTCCAGACTGGAGCAGGACCGTCTGGAAAAACCCGGCCGTTTCTGTCCGGATATGAACAGTGCCACAGAGAAAGTAATTCTCAAAGGCCTGGCTTTACGTACAGAAGACCGGTATATGGACATGAGATCTTTTTATGAGGCACTGAAAGCGGCAAATCCGGATACCATAGACAAGACAACGATAGAATCTTCCAAACATCTGATTCCCAGAGAGCAGGAAGAAGAATCCGAGGAGAATAAAATCCGGCAGAAAAATAAGACCGTGCAGAAGATTGCAATGGTCTGTACGATAATATTTGTAATACTGATGCTGATAGGATTCTTCCTCTGAATGCTTCAGAAAGTTATGGATAAAGCAGGTAGACAATATGAAAAAAGAGCAGATTCAGGTAGGGTGTTATACAATCATAGGAGACAGAAAATCCCAGCAGGATACCATGCAGTACGCATGGAAAGGGGATGATACAGTTCTGGCTGTAGTATGTGACGGCATGGGTGGCATGTCCGGTGGAGAACGGGCCAGCAGGAAAGCGGTAGATGTAATTTTCAAAAATTTTGCGGACAGTTTTGTGACAGATGAAGCACAGTATTCGGAATGGTTGAAGCGTTCTTTTGTGGAAGCGGATGAAGCAGTGGCAGGCCTTACCGATGAGGCGGGAAACATTCTTCACAGTGGTTCCACAGTTGTAGGCGTTCTTATAAAAAATAACCGCATGTACTGGGCAAGTGCAGGGGACAGTGTAATCTATTATCTGGATACACAGGGAATCCACACGGTAACCAGGATGCACAACTACAATCTCAGGCTGGAACAGCTTCTGAATTCCGGAAAAATTACGGTGGAAGAAGCCAAAAAAGAAAGTATGAACGGACGTGGAGAAGCGCTGATCAGTTTTCTTGGCATTGGAGGACTTCCCCTTGTGGATTCCGGAAGCCAGGCAATACTTATGAATCAGGGAGACATCGTAATTCTTGCCAGCGACGGTCTCTACAAAGGCCTCACAGCAGTTCAGATCCAGGCGATTGTTGAGGAGAGCGGTGGAAACATGTCGATTGCTGCCGAACGTCTGTGCAAAGAGGCACAGCGTCTTGGAGAGTGTAAACAGGACAACACAACAGTAATTGCAGTCAGATACAGTCTGGGATCTGGAAATAACTGAACAGCTGATTGGAGGAAACAGAGTGAAAAGATGCATGAATTGTATGAGTGAATACAATGAACAGAACAGCAGATGCCCCAGGTGCGGATTTTCAGAAGAGGAAATGAACGGAGCACAGAAGCTGCCGGAAGATATCCTGAAACCGGAGACTGTTTTGCAGGGAAGATTTGTGATTGGCCGTCCATTAAGCTGTTCCGACTATTCTTTTGTATATCTGGTATGGGATGGAGTGCTTCGCAGATGCGTGGCCATCCGGGAATATTTCCCTAGACGGCTTGCCAGAAGAGCAGGAAATGAAGTAGTCTGCCGGTCCGGCAGGGAAAAAAATCTTTTTGAAGCAGGAAAACTGGATTTTGAAAGTGAAGCAATGAAGCTTCATTATAATCAGGACATTAAACAGATTGTAAATGTCTACAGAGTAATAAAAGAAAACAATACCATTTATACAGTGATGGAATATCTTACAGGAATTTCTCTTCGTGACCTGATGGATATGGGGTTTGAACAGATGGGAATTTCCGAAAAAAATGTACTGAATGAAATTTTCAATACAATAACAGCAATACATGCAAGAGGAATCGGGCATTATAATCTTTCGCCGGATAATATTTATATTGATGAGACAGGAATTCGTCTTCTGGATTTTGGAGAAGCCAAATACAAAATGTATCAGGCAACCGGTGGGAGAGTGATCCGTTATGAAGAAGATTATATAGCACCGGAGGTGCTTTCAGGAAAGGAAGTCCGGATGAATGCAGATCTGTATTCGCTGGGAATCCTGGAATATGAATTGTATACAGGAAAAGCAATTCCATACAGCAACCGGCCACAGCGGAGAAAAAAACCTCTGAAAACCGGAAATGCGGAGATGGAAAGAGAAATTAATATTCTTGCCGATCCAGATTCAAAAAGCCGGCCAGTCAGCCTTGCGGAATATCTGAAAACAGCCGGCGGCAGGAAACAGGGGAGGGATTAAACTTGGACAGAAATGAGAAACAGAACTCTTTTCGAAATATCCAGAACTCCAGAGGGAGAGACCGAAAGCTGAAAAAATACCAGACAGCTTTTCATATCAGTCTTGCGGCAGCCGTTATTTTTGCCGGATCTACAGGTGTGCTGGGATTTCAGTATCTGAATCTGAGAAACCAGGATACAAAAACGGAAGAAAATGCAGTAACTGCAGATGCAGATAATGGAAAAGAAGCAGAAAAAAACAAACAGAAATCAGAAGAAACACCGGCACCGGAAACCGTGACACCAACAGTAACGGAAGCAATTGCGACTCCGACACCGAAAGTGACAGAAACTCTGGATCAGGCAGAGGAATTTCAGACACTTAAAGACAATCTTAAAGAGAAAATTCCGGAAAATACCGTTGTGCAGGTCACAGGTATTGGTGGCTATGACGGCAGCAGTTACAGCTCCAGTGAATCCGGTAAAATAGAAGGTGTGGACAATCTTCCGGAATATGCAAAACTCTTTATTGTAGGAAAAGTTTATGACCAGATAGCCCAGGAAAAATACATCCGGGAAAACGACGAGAACGAAACGGATCTTGCAAAGATCGTGCAGGGAGCCCTTGACAGAAACAGCGGATTGGATGACTATAATGACAATGACAACAAATCCAGCAGGGAACTCCTTCTTCGTATCGGAGAGAGCGAAAATAAAAAAGAACAGAGAGAAAAAGCAGAGGACGACTATGGATATGTTATCCGGGAGAAGGACAATCCGGAAGAATATGACGCAGATGTAAAAAACGGCGTGAAAGAAGTTAACGAATACATTGCATCACAACTGGAAGCAGAGGAAAAAACAATAGAAAAAGACCTGACAAATTCCCTTACTCTTACGGATTGTGAGGCATATCTTGAAAAACAGCTGACAGAAGGAAATGAAAAGTTATTTAACCGGCTTGACGTAAAGCAGGACGATGCGAATATCCTTTCCGCCATTCAGGAAAAAACAGAGAAAAACGATAACATAACCCGGATCTGGCTATCCGGATCAGTGGGAGAAGATAAGGAAATCACCACAGTCGGCATATACAACGCAAAAACAGAAAAAGGCTACCTTTTAAGCGTTCTTTACAATAAAAAAGATGCAGATGAATCAGAAATTTCTTCCATCACATATGAAACACTGATGGAGGACAGTGGAAAAGAGGCATAAATGTTTGATTTCTTAAAAAAAACTCACAGAATAACATATGCCAGCGTCAGTTTTGACGGTACAAGGCCTTATAATGAGGACAGCCTGAAAATACTGGATACAGACCGAAGAAAACTTTTTATACTGGCAGATGGTCTGGGCGGCTGCGGAGACGGGAAACTTGCATCCCAGACAGCTGTGGACAGTGCAGAAGATACAGGGCGGGAAAGTACAGGTTCCGGAGAAACATTTCTGAAAGAGCTTTTTGAAACAGCCCAGGAATCTGTCACAGAAAAAAAAGAGAACCCGGAAAAAGGAATGGCCACCACCATGGTTGTGCTAGATATTGAAGGAAAAACCGCACAGTGGGCCCATGTAGGGGATTCCAGGCTGTATTTTTTCCGGAAAAACCGTTTTGAGGCACATACAAAAGACCACAGTGTACCACAGATGCTGGTAAATATCGGACAGATTAAAGAATCAGAAATCCGTCATCACCCGGACCGGAGCAGCCTGCTTCATACCATTGGTTATCCATGGGACGGAAATCCCTGCGAGGCATCGGAGCAGATCCGTATCCGAAGCGGAGACGCATTTCTTCTCTGTAGCGACGGATTCTGGGAAAACATAGAAGATGCGGAGATGGAAGAGATTCTTGCACAGAGCCCGGATGTGGAAACATGGCTGGAAAATATGACAGAAGCAGTAAAGACCCATGCAGGAGATGCGGACATGGACAACTGTTCCGCAATCTGTGTATATATTGAGTAAAAGAGCAGAGGAAGGGAAAATATGGAACTGATAAAATGTGAGAATGGACATTTTTATGATCTGTCAAAATACGACAGCTGTCCATACTGCAAAAAAAAGAGCCAGGAAACTTCCCAGCTGCAGCAGAAAATCCAGGCAACTCCTGTATTCCGGGTTCAGAATGACAATATCAATGAAGCGGTAACTATGGCAATGCCTGTGGGAGGCGACCAGGATGTTTTTCTGGGGCACGCAGGAAGTGGAATCTCCGCAGGAGTTTCTGCAACCGATGATCAGATGACCATGGCGTTTTATACCGGACCAAAAGGGGTATCCTGTGTTACCGGCTGGCTGGTATGTGTGGAAGGCCCGGAGAGGGGCAGAGATTACCGGATCACCCATGGAATGAACTGGGCAGGCAGAGATGTGGATATGGATATTTATCTGCCGCAGGATATGATGATCTCGCGGAAAAAGCACTGCGCTGTTGTATACGATAACAAGTCCAACAAATTCTTTCTTGTGGACGGAGGCGTCGGTCTTACATATCTGAATGATCATCTCGTAAAACAGAACGAAGTTCTGAAACTGGGAGATGTGATTACAATAGGAAAAAGCAAATTTGAGTTTATACCATTTTGCAGAGAGGGGCATCAGTGGGAGTGAAAAAGAAAAGAAGAATGACAGCCGTTCTGGCAGTGATCTGGTGTATTTTGCTGAGTGTAATTCCTGTGTTTGGTGCAGGAGACGATTACAGAATCGAGCAGCTCTACATCAACATGCCGGATGTGACGGCATACTACAGAAGTTCCCAGGGAGACAACAAACTGGAGGCATATCTTGGCGGCGAAAAGCTGACGCTGAAAGATGTGGAAAATTTTTCGAAAACAGGAGAAGCGGTTGAATATTATGTTCTGCTGGATATTTCCGGTTCCATAACAGGAGAACGTTTTACAGACATCAAAACAGCCCTTACACAGTTCCGTTCAGAGTTAAGGGAAAATGACAGCCTGATTCTTCTTACCTTCGGAAATGAGGTTACACAGGTTCTGGGCGGAACCGAGGACCAGCAGAGTGCTGCGGCAGTTATTAACGGATTACAGAATGACAATGCCAATACGGTATTATTTGATGCGATTAACACTGCGGCAGATATGATCTGGAAAGTGGGAGACAGTTCCGAAAAGAGAAGAATCATCACCGTGATTTCCGATGGAAAAGACTGTGCCGATGATACAAGAAATGCAGAAAGCACAGAAAACACGCTGAAATCCCGGGGAATTCCTGTTTATACCATGGCAGTGGAAAATAACGAAGGGGATACAGAAGCAGAGACCCAGAATTACAGAAGCAAATTTGCAGCTATGGCCAGAAATACCGGAGGTGTGCCATGGACCGTCGCAGATGGCGGAACAGCTCTGGATGGCCTCCATACAGTACGGGATGCGGTAATGAACAGTTACCGTGCCAGATTCCAGGCTTCCAGCAACCGGGTAAGCAACAAAAAAGAAGATTTTGTGCTTAAGTTTTTAAGTGCAGGGAATATGTCAGATACCTGTTCTGTTCTGGTAAGCAGAGGCCAGAAAGATGAAACCGCACCGGAAATCAAATCCGTAACAAGCGAAAAGGCGGACAGCATTTCCATCACCTTTACCAAACCGGTGGAAAATGCAAAAGATGCAGGTAACTACACGGTGACAAGAGACGGGGAAGCCGTTCCTGTAAAACAGGTAGTAGCCGGAGAAAACGCCAAAACAGAAGTGACCCTTCTGTTTGATGAGGATCTTTATGAAGCGGATTACGAAATCCAGCTTAAAAATATCACAGACCAGTCCAATGAAAAAAATCCTCTTGCACAGACAAAAGTAACACTGTCAACAGACTGGCCAAAGCCAAAAACATCCGTTATGGATCTGATCCTGAAATGGTGGCCGCTGGTGCTGACACTAATCTTTGTGATACTTATTGTGGTAGTACTGGTTGTTCTGAAAAATATCAAAAAGAAGAAAAATGTACTGATCATTGAGGATCAGGTAGTGCAGGCAGATGAGGTAGAAGAACGAAAACACATTCACATGGATCAGATACCAGGAAAAAATATAATCATCTGGATCAGCAACGGAAAAGATACACCGAAGAGAATGGAATACCAGCTCCGTGGAAGCGCCATTATCGGCAGGGCATCCGGATGTGATATTTACTGTGACGACCCCATGATGTCGAAACAGCACTTTGTACTGGAATACGACAACGGAAAAATTTTTATCCACGATCTGCAGAGCAGAAACGGAACAAAAGTTAACGGAATGCCGGTGGAGAAGAAGTATCCGCTGCATTCCGGTGATGAGATAAAAGCAGGAAACCTGAAATTCAGGATTGAGTGGGACTGAGGAGGAAAAGAGTATGAACTACGAAAACAGATTAAATGATCAGCGCCGGATGTGGAAATTTCTGCTGTTCGGTATACTGACACTTGGAATTTATCAGCTTGTATTTTTGTATAAAATGAACAATGATATCAATACAGCCTGCAATCCGGTGCAGGATGAGGACGAATTTACATCTCCAAATTATATTATTGTTATTTTGTTGAGCATTATTACACTTGGTATTTATACATTTTTCTGGTATTATAAGCAGGGTAACCGCATTAAACATGTCGGTGAGAAATATGGTCTGCAGATTGATGAAAAGGGAAGTACTTATCTTTTATGGATACTGGTTGGTGTCCTTCTGTTCGGTATCGGACCTTACGTTGCACTTTATCTGCTGATCAGCAATACAAACAGAATCTGTAAGGCATATAACAACAGTGCAGGCGGAGTGAATGTAAATGTAAATATTAATATTGACTCCATTGATCCTGGTTATATGAAAGATGATTCCTGGAAAAAAGAACTTGATGATAAAAATAAAGATACAGTAAAAATCGGAGTAAAAGTAAATGACGAGATCCCGACAACCGGCCTCAGCCCGGTGGGAACGCTTCGTTTCACAAAAGGAAATTTCAGCGGCAATGAAGTGGATATCCGTTCACAGCAGGAGATCATGATCGGAAGAAGCAGCCAGTACTGCCAGATCATTCTCACAGAACAGGATATCAGCCGGAAACACTGCTCCATTAAATATGAGTATCAAGGAAGTACAAGTGCTTATTATGTAACCGATTATTCAACATTCGGAGTAATCGTAAACGATTCACAGAAACTGGAAAAAGGCGTGACCCAGAGACTTCCGAAAGGAACAAAACTTACTCTTGGTCAGGGAAGCAACGAAATGATTTTAGGCTGAAAAAGGAGGGACTAAAAAATGGGAGCAAAATTAACACAGTGCCCGAATGGACATTATTATGATGCAGAACAGTACACAAGCTGTCCGTACTGCCAGAGTGTAACCAGCAATTCTTTCAATGATACAGACAGAGTGACCGATTCCTTTATTCCTGCACAGGGATCAGGATATGGCTACGGCGGAAATGGAAATGATGACAGGACAATGCCCATTGATCATATTTCCGAGCGTCAGCCAATGAGATACACATCACCTACAGCGACACCAACCGCACCGCTGAATCAGCGTACCGCTGCTCAGGAAGCCTACGATGAAGGCAAGACAGTGCCGTATTTCGGAGGATTTCCGGAGACAGATATTCCGGCAGGAGACAACGTTACAACCAATCCGTCATTCTCAGGAAACGTAAGAAATCCGAAACCGGTAGTAGGCTGGCTTGTATGTGTGGAGGGAACCAACTACGGACACAGTTTTTGCCTGTATGCAGGTAAGAACTTTGTGGGCCGTGCTTCCGATATGGATATCTGCCTTAAGGGAGATGACAGTGTGTCCCGTACCAAACATGCTATCATTACATATGAACCAAAAGAAAGAAAGTTCTTTGCTCAGCCAGGTGAATCACATGAACTGTTTTATGTAAACGACAACGTAGTTTTAACGAGTGCAGAATTAAAAGACAGGGATGAGATATCCGTTGGAAAAACAAAATTAGTATTTGTGCCATTCTGTGACTCTAAATATGGATGGGAGAAATGAAAGAAAAGAATAAACTGAAAATTGCTGTGGCAACTCACAAAAAATTCCAGATGCCGACACAGGCAGGATATTTTCCTTTACATGTAGGAAAAAGCCGACACACGCAGAAGCTCTCGGAGTATGTGGGCGATGATACAGGAGATAATATTTCAGACAAAAATCCGTTTTTCTGTGAACTGACAGGATTGTACTGGCTCTGGAAAAATACGGATTCAGAATACGTAGGAATGGTACACTACCGCAGGTACTTTCGGTCACTTAAGAAGTGCCATGGCAGAAACCGTATGAATTATATTTTGCAGGAGCCGGAAGTGATTCGGCTCCTGCAAAAGCATGATATTATACTTCCACGTAAAAGATATTATGTAATTGAAACGTTATATACCCATTATTCTCATACCCATTATGCGGAGCATCTGGAGTGTATGAGAAATATTTTACTGGAAAAAGAAAAATCCTATGTGCCAGTCTTTGATAAAGTAATGAAAAGAAGAAGCGCGCACATGTATAACATGTTCATCGCAAAAAGAGAAATCTGTGATGAATACTGTCAGTGGCTGTTTCCACTGCTTCTGGAACTAGAGGAACAGATTGATCCTGCCACCTATAATCCATATCAGGCAAGACTGATCGGCCGTGTGGGCGAACTTCTTCTGGATGTATGGATCGAAAAAAATCACATTCATTACTGTGAAGTACCGGTTCTGTACATGGAAAAAGTAAACTGGTTCCACAAGGGAAAAGCATTTCTGAAGGCTAAGTTTTTGGGAGAAAAGTATGACTCAAGTTTCTGACACAGATCTCAGTATTATCATTCCGGTATATCAGGTTTCGGAAGAACTTCTGCTTCGCTGCCTGAAAAGTGTGCAGGAGATTCAGGATCTTCGAAAAGAAGTAATTCTGGTAGCAGACGGACCAGATCAGGAAGTCTGTTCAAACCCGGCAATCCAGGCGTTTGCCGGGGAAGCGGAATTTAAAATCTCTTTTTATGAAAAACAGCACGAGGGAGTTTCCGCCGCAAGAAATTACGGAATTGACCATGCCGGCGGAACGTGGATTTTTTTCATGGATGCAGATGATTACATCTGTGCAGATGCTTTTAGGAAAGTCTGTCCCCTGCTGAAAAAAGAAGAAATAGATCTGGCAGTTATGGATTACTCCATGATACAGGGAGAGGAATGCAGCCGCCATTATTACAAAAAAGAAATGGAAGCCATGAATCCGGTCTGTTTCCAGAAGGATATTCTGAAACCTCAGTCAGGAGCAGGCTTTGTATGGGCCAAGCTGTACCGGAGAGAATGGCTTCAGGAAACAGGAGTCCGTTTTGACACAGAACTGTCAGCAGCGGAAGATGCGGAATTTATGTTAAGAGTGGCACTGAAGAATCCGAGAATCTGGAATGTGCCATATAACAGCTATTATTACTGCTATAATTCCGACTCTGCAGTGCACAGTTTCCGTGAGGATTATGCCGGACGCTACATAGACGGAATGAAAAAAATTCGCATGGACCTGGAAAAAGAAAAAGTTATGGCAAGACTTCAGGATGAATATGACAGCTGTGTTCTGTATCATCTTCTTCTGATTGCCGTAAATTATTCTTTTCATCCGGAGAATCCGGTAACCGGAAAGAAGCAGATAGAGAATTTTCGCATACTGCTGAAAAAAGAAATGTTTCGAAATTCGCTGAAAAATGTACATCCTGAAAATTTTTCAATGACAAGAAAAGTAACCCTGATCTGCATTCAGTTTCATTTATACAGGATGGTGCAGCTGATCGCCAGGGTAAGACACAGACAGCGTAGGAAATAAGGGGACAGAAATTATGCATAAAATACTGGTATTTGGAATGACAGAAAACCCCGGAGGAGTGGAAAGTTTTCTGTACAACTACATATCGGAAATGAATCCGGCGGAATTTCAATTTGATTTTTTATGTAATTCCTACGAAAAAGTGGCCTATGAGGACAAACTGATCCAGCGGGGCTGTAAGATGATCCACTTTACTGCCAGAAGCAAAAATTACGGGAAATACAAACAGGAGATTCAGACATTTTTCAGCAGGCATGGAAAAGAGTATGAATGCATATGGGTCAATGTAAGCAGTCTTGCAAACATTGACTATCTGAAATATGCCAGAAAATACGGAATCCCGAAGCGGATTATCCACAGCCACAATTCAAAAAACATGGATTCCCGGCTTCGTGGAGTTCTTCACCATCTGAACCGCCTTGTAATCCAGAAATATGCTACCGATTACTGGGCATGCTCAGAAGCTGCGTCCCACTGGTTTTACAGGGATTCCCTGAAAGATCAGGTGCAGATTATTCACAACGCCATCTCTACAGAAAGAATGCAGTTTGATCCGAAAAAACGGCAGCAGTTAAGAGAGCAGCTGGGATTTGCGGACAGCTATATCATGGGAAATGTGGGAAGACTCCATTTCCAGAAAAATCAGGAATTTCTTCTGAAGATTTTTGCCAGTGTGGGAAAGAAAAAAACGGATGCCCGCCTTGTTCTCGTAGGACAGGGAGAGGATGAGGAAAAACTGAAAAAACTTGCGTCAGAACTTGGAATCGAAAAAAAGATATACTGGGCAGGCGTGCAGCAGGATATCTGTCAGTGGCTCAGTGCCTTTGACCTTTTTGTATTTCCATCCAGGTTTGAAGGCGCACCCATTGCGGCTCTGGAGGCACAGGCTAACGGTTTGCCCATGCTAACTTCCGAACAGGCAGTACCGGAGAGCTGCATATTAAATGAAAACTGTAAAAGGCTTTCCCTGGATGCGTCTGTGGAAGAATGGACGGATACACTGTTTCAGATGGCAGAAACATCAAAAAGAGAAGAAAAAACGGTGATCCGGCAGAATTTTATAAAGGGTGGATACGATATTCATACGGAGGTAAAGAAAATTGAAAAACTTCTGTGTAATTGAGAAAAACAGCCGTGAAAACCATGCCGGTTCCAAAGCCCGCAACGATATGGCAGAGATTCTGGAAAACTGTGGTTATACGCCGGTCTGTGTGCATCACAGTGAAGAAAAGGGAACGCTGGACAAGTTAAAAATGTCAGTTCTGACTTTGTCTGACTGGAACCATGTCAGCAAGGTAGCCGACAGCAACAACCGGATTATCATACAGTATCCCCTGGCCATGTATCCGAAAGTCAGTCAGCTGGCAGTACCCTTTGTCCGGAAAATGAAAAAGAAGAATACCAGGATTATTCTTCTGATACACGATCTGGAAAGTCTCAGAGGTCTTACTTTTGCTTCCGAAAAAGAGTTCCTGGAGCTTGCCGACGAAGTGATTGTCCATAACAAGAAGATGAAGCAGTATCTTCTGGAAAAAGGTTACAGTTTCCAAAGAATCCATATCCTGGGGCTGTTTGATTACCGAATTCCGGGATTTCAGCCTGCATCAGAAAGAAACCGTTATGAAATCGCCATTGCCGGAAACCTGAAAGCAGAAAAATGCGGATTTCTGAAGGACCTGAAACAGGTGCAGGGAAATCTGGAATATCATCTGTATGGTCCCAACTATCAGGAAACCGAAAAGAATCCGCAGGTGATTTACGAAGGACAGTATACACCGGAGCAGCTTCCGTCTGTGATGAAGGAAGGCTGGGGACTTGTCTGGGACGGAGGAAGTGTTCATGAATGCCAGGGCGCATTTGGAGGATACCTGAAATTCAACAATCCCCACAAAGCATCCCTGTATCTGGCCAGTGGAATGCCTGTGATCGTATGGGAACAGGCTGCCATTGCACCATGGATACGGGAACAGAAACTGGGCCTTACAGTAAAAAGCCTGGAAGAGATTCCGGAACTGATAAACCGGATGACAGAAGAGGAATACAAGGAGATGCTTCAGAATGTAAAGAAAACAGGAGAGCATCTAAGAGAAGGAAGTTCCCTGAAAAAGATAACAGATGAGATAGAAAGCAATGAACAATAACAGAACGAAATTAAAATCCCAATTATTTTATACAGGACTTTTCCTGTACTGCGTTCCGACGATCCTGCAGACAACCCTGCTGGTGGAAACTTCATACTGGAATGAGCTGTTTGTTTATCTGCGTTATATCGCTTTTTATTTCGGAATTGTTTTGATTGCAGATGAACATATTGCGTTTAAAGATGGAAAATGGTTCCATCCGTATCTTACAGATATCAGAAGAAGTCTCTGGTGTTTCCTGATACTGGCAGTGGCCGGCATCAGTGCACTTGTTTGCGGAGACCGGTCGTTTCTGGCCTATGTCATATTTATAATGGCATCAGGAAGCATAGATCTGGATGATATCGTAAAAGCAGTTCTGACCATGCTTTCCGTGACAGTGATGCTGACCGGAGGCCTGTGTGCTTATGGAGTCATCGAAGATCTTATGTTTAAGAGACAGGATATTCCTATCCGCCATGCCCTTGGATTCAACTATCCAAGTACCATGATGTCCGATTTGTTTTTTATCGTGGTACTTTACTGCTGGGTTATGAAGATGGAACTCTCACTGCTGGATATGCTGCTGATTGAAGTCCTCAATCTGATTCTGTTTAAGCTGACAGATTCCAGATTTGGATTTCTGATGATTGCGGTAATGACAGCCGGTGTCTATATTTTCGGTCTGGTCCGAAAAAAAACAGGAAAAAAAGAAATTTTTGCAGGCAGGGTCTGGGGATTTCTTGTGGATGGATTTGGCATTCTGATGACGCTTGTCATGGCGGGAATGTGCGCCATATCCCGGACCGGTCTGGGACAGCTGTTGGATCGGCTTCTCACCAAGAGGATTCAGTACATGACAGCCGGTTTCCGCAATTACGGAGTTCATTTATTTGGAAAAAATATCCAGTGGGTCGGATTTGGTGGATCAGACAATACGGACAGCCTGCTGGAGAGCTATAATTTTGTAGACAATTCCTACGCCAGAATTCTTATGAATTATGGCATTCTGATATTTATTCTGGTACTTGTCATTCTGATTGTTATGAGCAGGGCAGTCAGAATTCAGTATCAGGATGGAAGAATCATACTGGTTCTCTGCGTACTGATGTACTGTTTTGTAGAACCACGATTGACAGATATTTATGTAAACCCGTTTCTGTTTGCGGCAGCACCGTTTATCAGAGGGACATTTTTGGAAAAGAGAAACGGAAAAAGATGAAAGAAGATAAAAAAAACAGAGTATTTTTGAAGATTTTGAAATGTTTTGTGGTTTTACTGCTTACGGTTCTGGCGTTTGTGGCAGTGCTGGCCACCTGTTCCGCAAAGTGGGCGCTGAAGACATGGAACCATCTTACTGCCGATGAGCTGGTTTTTCACCTTCGGGCGCCTCTTGAGGGCACAAATCAGGCAATGATTGACGAATTCATAAAAAACTGTGCGGTTCCGGCAGTTGTAATTGCGATTGTAGCGGCAGTGTTACTGGTAATTACCGGTATTCTGAAGAAAAAACGCCTCTTCTGGAGTATCAGCGGAATTGTCCTGGCTGCGTCCACAGGAACGACCGCTTTTTCTGCGGTAAATTTCTGGAACAGCATAGATTTTGGATCTTACCTGGATGAACAGGGGCAGTACTCCGAGCTGATCGATGGATTTTATGTGGATCCTTCCAAGGTAGACATTAAATTTCCGGAGAAAAAAAGAAATCTCGTATATATCTACATGGAATCTATGGAAACCACTTATACGGACAAAAAGAACGGCGGTGGTTTCGAGGATGATTATATTCCGGAACTTACTACACTTGCACAGGAAAATGAAGATTTTTCAGGCACTGACAAAAAACTCAACGGCGGCTATGTCGTTCCGGGAACCGGTTTTACCATGGGTGCCATTTTTGGACAGAGCTGCGGAATTCCGTTAAAGACAAGTATTGATGCCAATGAAATGGACACAAGGGAAGGATTCTTTTCCAATACGGTAGCTCTGGGAGATATTCTGGAGGAGCAGGGATACCAGCAGGTATTTATCCTTGGATCAGAAGCTGCTTTTGCGGGGAAAGACCATTTTTTTGAACAGCATGGAAATTTTGACATTATCGATTATAATAGTGCAAAAGAACGAAAACTGATTCCGGAAGACTATAAGGTCTGGTGGGGATTTGAGGACAGACGTTCCTTTGCCTTTGCAAAAGAGAAAATGCTGGAGCTGTCAAAAAGCGACCAGCCGTTTAATATAACCATTCTTACGGTTGACACACATTTTGAGGACGGATATGTCTGTGAACAGTGTGAAGACCAGTGGGGAGACAACCAATATGCGAATGTAATTTCCTGTTCCAGCAGACAGATCAGTGAATTTGTGGACTGGATTAAAAAGCAGGATTTTTATAAAGATACTACCATCGTTCTCACCGGAGATCATACAACCATGGATTCGGACTTCTGCGACCCGGTTTCCGATGATTATGAACGGAGAGTATATACATCATTTATCAATTCTGCTGTGGAACCGCAGCAGAAAGAAAAAAGGGAATATACATTACTGGATTATTTTCCAACAACACTGGCTGCACTGGGAGCTGAGATTGACGGAAACCGTCTGGGACTGGGAACCAATGTGTTTTCCTATGAGCAGACTCTGGTGGAACGTTTCGGCCTGGATACAGTCGGGGAAGAACTGAGGAAAAAATCCCGGTTTATGGAAGATCTGGAAAAAGAGGATGAATAATACCGGTGAAAGGGAAGGAGAAATATATCATGGATTTTTCAAGATTATGTATTAACTGTATGAAAGAGAAAGAACCGGAGCAGAATATATGCCCTCACTGCCATTTTGATCAGAGTACCTATGTGATGCCTCCATATGTTCTGACACCGTATACAGTGCTGAATGGAAGATATCTTGTAGGAAAAGTTCTGGGAAAAGGTGGATTTGGAATTACTTATATCGCCATGGACATGATGCTGGAACGTGTTGTGGCAATCAAGGAATTTTTTGTACAGGGATATATGTACAGAGATAACAGTACCTCTACGTCCATCTCTGTCAGCACCAGTGCGGGAGACTCTCAGGAGCAGTACTACCGTCTGAATCGTGAAAAGTTCGAAAGAGAAGCAAAGATTATCGCACATCTGGATGATCTTACCGGAATTGTAAAAGTGTATGATTTCTTCTATGAGAATGATACCGTTTACATGGTACTGGAATATCTGGATGGAATCAACCTTAAGGAATATGTAAAAGCACAGGGCGGAAAACTGAACGTCAATGAAGTGACTTCCAAACTGAATTCTGTTATGTCATCTCTCCAGAATCTCCATGAGCATGGAATTCTCCACAGAGATATCAGTCCGGATAATATCATGGTTCTCGGAGACGGTTCCCTGAAGCTTCTGGATTTTGGCGGTGCAAAAATTCAGGCAAACACAGGCCTCAGTAACATGGTTATTGCAAAGAAGGGATATACACCTATTGAGCAGTATCATACAGACGGAAATCAGGGCGTATGGACCGATGTCTATGCAATGGCGGCAACCATCTATTTCTGTATTACAGGCCAGGTTCCGGAAGAATCCATCCAGCGTGTGGAGAAAGATACCCTCAAAAAACCTTCAGAGCTTGGGGTATCCATGCCAAAGAAACAGGAAGCGGTTCTTCTGAAAGGACTTGCCGTAAAAGGCCAGGACAGATACCGCTCCATGGAAGAGTTCAGAAGAGAGCTTCTTAGTACCGGTGGCGGTAAAGAAAAAGGACCGAAAACCGGTTCCGGAAATAAAAAAGTAGTCATTGGCGTGGCAGCAGCAGTTGTGGTAGTCGGTGCAGTTGCAGGAATCGGTTTTGCCGGAGCAAAAAGCAAACAGCCATCTCTGGATGTAAGAAGTATACCGGAACAGCTGGACGGAAATACCGTATTTACGGAAGAAGATCCTCTGGTAATCAAAGGAAGCAATCTTTCTGCAGTAGACAGCCTGTATCTGGATAATCAGAAAGTCGAAGACCTGAAAATCATTGAGAAATCGGATAAAGAGCTGAAAGCTGCGTTCTCCGTTGAGGGAACAGGAGATCTTTCTTTCTATGCGAAATCACATTTTATGGGACTTTTCTCTTCTTCCTCTGAGAAGGCAGACATTGAGGTATATGATTCCGAAATCAAGGTTCCGCAGGTTACAGAGCTTGTGAAGAATGGAAGAACCATGAAAACAGATTCCATTCGTTTGAAAGAAAGCTTTACACTTGGGATCAAGGGAGAAGATCTCCCGGATAATGCGGTCGTTTACGTAAACGGAAAAGCTCTGAAAGACGGAAAGACAGAAGACGGAGTTTTGAATGTACAGGTAGATGATGAACTTGTAAAAGAAATCAACGATGCAAAAAAAATTACCGTACAGATCAGTCCGGAAACAAAAGAAGGCCATGCAACTGCGACTAAAAGTAATGATGTGGAAGTAGAAGTGTATGAAAGACTGATTGATAATTCCTGGCTGGAGAATTTCCAGGGAGATGTGCCGCAGATCATGAACCTTACAGATAATATGGACAACACAAAAGAATCTGTAGAGGCCAGACTGGATGAATACTACAATCAGGGAATCCGTGTTGTAAGATTCAGCCCCAAGTTCAACATAGATCTTCAGAATGTCACAGACTATATCAGTAACAAAGAAGACATGCTGCTGGCAGTAGATCTTACAGGAGAGGAAGACAGACAGGCGATCTATGATACGCTTAACGGAGCAGGAATTATACAGTCTGTAATCGGTATTGTGAACAGCCAGGCTGCTTTTGAGGACTGGAACAATATTGATAAAGCGCAGGATAAACTTAAGATTATTTTCAAAGCGGATAATGATGGAATGACCTTGCAGCAGTCTCTGGATTACTGGAAACAGTACAACATCAAGGCAGTAAGCTTCACTGCAACAAGTTACTGGGCCAAACCGGAACTGAGAAATGATGATCGTGTGAAAGAATGCGGTATTTCCTTCTTCTGCGAGAATCCGGCCAATGATGAGGAAAGAGATTTCATGCTTTATCCGGCAGATTATACAGACAGCGATACAGAGCTTCAGGGTATTACAGGATTTATGACTACCTTTGTGACACCGGAATCCATGGCACAGAAAGAAGCCGCACTGGAAACGGCAAAATATTTCCGTGATGCTGCGGACGGAAGTTCTATCCGTGATTATCTGAATGTGCTGTCAAATTCCGGTTATACAGTAATGTTTTCCGTTAAAGATGATGGCAAAGAAATTGATAATATCGCCGGTGAGCTGAACAATCTGGGAATTCACAGCGACATTCTCGGTGCGCCGGAGGCATTTAGAAACGGATATATTGCAGTGGTAAAAACACACACAGACGGCACTTCCGAACTGGTTCTGGAGCAGAGTAAATCCTCTGAGGACGGCGTGGCACTGGAAGCAGATTATACAGCAGGAAACGGAAGAATCTTCCACCTGAAGAGTAACGGAAGAAAAGATGATGTAGATGACGCTTCACCGGTAGCGGAGATTTCCAGTGGAACTGTAAATTATGCATCAAACGAAGCGGGTCTGAATATTGTTGTTTATGATGAGGAAAACGACTGTATTGTAGATCGTATCTGGTACGATGCATGGAATAATCAGGGAAATGATAATCCGCCACTTTCCAAGAACCATGGAAAAGAATGGATTTCCCTTAAATATACGGACAAGAAGGAAGAAAGAAAACAGCAGATTATCAATTACTTTAATAACCTTGCGGCAAATAAAGACAACTATATGATCATCATGGCTGTAGGCGATGAAGGAACCAGTAACATGGATACAGATATTCAGAACGCAATGAGCCAGATTGGCGTAACTGCTGCATTTGACGGAGACGATTCCTTCCAGAAGAGTTATGTTGGCATGTTTGCAAATGATCTGGGAGAATTAAGCTTCACAAACGGAAGCAATGATGAATTTTCCGATATGAAGATTTCACTGAATGACTTCAGCTATGACGGACACACCTTTAATGTGATCAGTGAGGGAAATGGCCTGGAAGATTCTCTCGCACAGATCGTTATGGATGATCAGGAAATGACCAATGAGCAGCGTGGCTTACATATCCTGGTATATGACAAGACCACACATCAGCCGGTGAACTACACTTGGATTGACTGCTATGACAGCCTGAAATTCAATTCCATTGATCTGGCACCACAGAATAATTAAAAGATACATCAGAAATGGAGAGCAGAGGATATGGACATAAAAACCGAATATAATACAAAATGGAAAAATATAATATATCTTACTTGTCTGAGTATATATGTCATATCTTTTACTCTTGTCAGTGAAGCGGGACTGCTGAAAGCAGTTCCGGTTCTTAAATGGGAACAGTATGATATGCTCATCCGGATTATTCACATAATTCTTGCGGTTAAAATTTTCGGAGATATTGTGGAAGAACCTGAGATTATACCGTTGATTGGCCTGACAGCAGCAATTGGCTGGCTTTCCTATTCCCACAATCCGGTAGAACTTATAGTACCGGCATTATGGTTTCTGTGTGCAGGAAGAGGCGTAAATGCCAGAAAAACCACCCAATGTCTTTTCTGGAGTTACCTTTTCAGTTTCTGCCTGATTCAGATTCTGTGTGCAGCGGGAGTTCTGTCCTTTGAAAAAATCGTAAAATCAGGCCATACAAAGGTTTCCTACAGCCTGGGATTTTCACATCCGAACATGGCCGGAGCGGCAATCCTTCAGCTTGTTCTGCTGTTCTGGATTTTAAGAAAAGGAAGACTGACGGTAAGACACTATCTGGGAATTATTGTGATTACAGTTGCCACAAAAATTATCACAGACTGTGGAACTGTGGTTCTGCTTCTGATTTTGCTTCTGATCTGTACAGTTTTGTATAATATTCACGGAGTTACACAGTTTCTTTACGAAAAGATAACCTTGGTGAGAAATCTGGTTATAGCTGCATATGTGGGAGTGATAGGAGCTACAACTGCTTTCTTCTGCCTCTGCAAAACAACTGATTTTACAGCACTTGGAACATTTGGATCACGAATTATACAGTCTGTGAAATATTACAGATATTACGGATTTTCACTCTGGGGCCAGACGCTGATGTATTACAAAACAAATCCGGAGGAAACCAAAAAAGCTGGTCTGTATACACTTGATAATGGATATATGTACCTTCTTCTGGGTCTTGGAACCATACTCTTTCTGTATTTTATCTTTCTGCAGGCAGGAAGCATGTGGTGGTTCTTTAAACGGAAGAGACTGGATTATATTATTGTGCTTGGAATATATTTTGTTTATGGATTTCTGGAAACACAGGTAATTCGTACAAGCATGAATTTTACACTGTTTTATTTATTTGGCTTTATGTGGGAGTATTATGATTCAAAACGCGATAACCAACGCATACCGCAAAGCGGACAGTAAAAAACAGAATATTCTTGAAAATCTCTATCTGCTTTACTTTGGACTGATTACCATAATGGCATTTAAGGATACCACCATGTTTTCCTTTGGATGGACAGAAACGCAGCTTCATTTGGTACTGATTTTCGGGATACTGGTCATATTTGCAAAAACAGCCTGTGGCCGGCCCTGGGAATTATATGAGATTCTGATTGCGGGAATTGCGGCAGGAGTACTGATTCTCTGCTGGCATCATTACATGAGGCCATATATCCTGGATCTTGCTGTACTGATCATCGGAGCCAGAGATGTAGATTCAGATAAAGTAGTGAGAGTATTTCTGTGGGTCTCCACGGTCTGTCTTGTGATTACAATGGCTGCGGCACTGACCGGGCAGATTGAAAATCTGATCTATGTTCAGGAAGAGAGAGGTGGAATTTCCAGAATATCCTTTGGAAGCATTTATCCTACAGATTTTTCTGCACATGTGTTTTTTTCCGTTGCCTGTTATTTGTGGCTCAGGTTTCAGAATATCCGTTACAGAGACATTGTCCTTACAGTCTGTCTTGGGATTTTCTGCCTGTATTTCTGCGGGGCCAGAACAAGTGCTTTTGGACTTTTTCTGCTGGCGTTTTTCTTTCTGTTGAAGAAAAAAGAAATTCTGAAAGAAAACTGGAAAATACAGTGTGCCGGTATTTTTTGCATGCCGTTTTTTGCAATAGGGTCTGTACTGCTGGCACTGTTTTACAGACAGGATTCCGGCTGGATGAGACTTCTGAATAGAATCTTAAATACAAGGCTGTCGCAGGGACATGAGGGATTTGAACGTTATTCTGTTTCCCTCCTTGGACAGGAAGTGGTCATGAATGGAAATGGAGGAGTGCTCCATCTGGAAGAAGGCGTGAAATACTTTTTTCTGGATTCTTCATATATTAATATACTTTTACAGTATGGAATCGTGGTTTTGGCTATGCTTATGGCCTTATCTGTATGGATCATGTTCCGGGTGATGAAAGCAAAGATGCCGGGAAGAATGTTTATCCTGGTGGTAGTTTTTCTGTGCTGTGTGATGGAGCAGCATCTGATGGAAATCGCATATCATCCCTTCTGGCTGATGGCATTGACGGGAATGATGATATCTGACAAAAATCAAACGCATTTATGGAGGAAAAACTGAGCAATGAGAGAAGTGCATAATATTGCCATATTTGGACATAAGAGAATTCCTTCCAGGGAAGGCGGCGTTGAGATCGTTGTGGAGGAACTGGGTACACGCCTGGTTCAGAAGGGTTATCATGTAACCTGTTTTAACAGAAGCGGACATCATGTCAGTGGGGCACAGTTCGATAAAAAAGCAGTACATGAGTATAAAGGAATCAATATCCGTTACGTTTTTACCATAGAGAAAAAAGGCTTTGCGGCGCTGACAGCATCTTTTTTCGCGGCGCTTCGGACAGCATTTGGAAATTATGATGTGGTACATATCCATGCGGAAGGACCTGCGTTTTTCAGCTGGCTGCCCAAACTTTTTGGAAAAAGAGTAGTCTGTACCATTCACGGGATCGACTGGGCCCGTGAAAAATGGAAAAACGGCCTGGCATCAAAATTTATCCACATGGGAGAGCGATGTGCAGTTCGTTTTGCGGATGAAATCATTGTTCTAAATAAAGGAGAACAGAAATATTTCCAGAAACAGTATGGACGGAAAACATGGTTGATTCCAAACGGAGTTAACCGTCCGGTTCAGAGAAAGGCAGATGCTATTTCCAGGAAATGGGGACTTGAAAAAGAGGGTTATATTCTTTTTCTGGGCCGCATTGTGCCGGAAAAAGGATTGCGTTATCTGATTGAAAGTTTTGGAAAAGTACATACGGACAAAAAACTTGTAATTGCTGGCGGTGTCAGTGACACCGGAAAATTCATGGAAGAGATGAAAGAATTTGCGTCCGGTGATAAAAGAATCATTTTCACAGGTTTTGTCCAAGGAAAAACACTGGAAGAACTTTACAGCAATGCATATCTTTATACTCTGCCCAGTGATCTGGAGGGCATGCCTTTAAGTCTGATGGAGGCGATGAGTTACGGAAACTGTTGTCTCACTTCCGATATTTCCGGCTGTACCGGAGTTATAGAAGATTGTGGTGTAACTTTCAGAAAAGGTAGCGTAAAAGATCTGAGGGAAAAACTTCAGGATCTCTGTGACCATCCCGAAGTGGTAAAAAGCTACAAAGAGAAATCCGCGGATTTCATCTGTGGCAAATACAACTGGGACAGAATCGTCCAGGAAACAATTCAGTTATATGAAGGATAAAAAAGGGGTAACACGACAGTGAAAAAGGCCGACAATCGATCTGTGACATACAATTTTATAATGAATGTAATCCTTACAGGAAGCAATATCCTGTTTCCACTTCTCACCTATCCATATGCGTCCAGAATTCTGAAGCCATATGGAATGGGAATGGTAAGTTTTGCAAATGCGATAATCACCTATTTTACCATGTTTGCCCAGCTTGGCATTCCCACATATGGAATCCGCGTATGTGCGAAAGTGAGAGATGACCGGGAAAAATTAAGCCGTACAGTACAGGAAGTTCTGATTATCAATATGATTACCTGCTTCCTGTCATACGCCGCCTTTTTTGCCGCCATATTTTTTACCCCACGGCTCAGGCAGGAAAAGACATTGTTTCTCGTCATGGGTATTCTGATCTTTTTCAACACCCTTGGAGTGGAGTGGCTGTATAAAGGACTGGAACAGTATACCTACATTACGGTCCGCTCCATTATTTTTAAATTTGTTGCGTTTGTATGTATTTTTGTATTTATACATAACAGCGATGATTATGTGGCTTATGGATTTTTTACCGTCCTTGCGCTGGTAGGCTCCAATGCCATGAACTTTATCAATCTTCACAAAATGATCTCGGTTCGTCCTGTAGGAGGCTATCATTTCCGGCAGCATCTGAAACCGATTTTTGTTTTTTTCGGAATGTCCGTGGCTACAACCATTTATACAAACATGGACAGCGTAATGCTTGGGTTTATCAAAGGCGCAGATGAGAACGGCTGTTACGATGCCGCTGTAAAAATCAAAAATATTCTTGTCAGCGTGGTAACTTCTCTTGGAACCGTACTGCTTCCCAGAGTATCCTATCACTGGGAAAAAGGAAACCGGAAAGAATTCTGGAAACTGGCAAAAAAGGCAGCTGCTTTCGAGATCATAGCAGGAGGATCCCTGGCAATGTTTTTTATAATTTTTGCAAAACCTACCATCTATCTGGTATCCGGAAAACTTTTTGAAAGGGCGATTCTCCCTATGGAGATCATTATGCCAACCCTGCTTCTCATCGGACTCAGCAATATCACAGGAATACAGATATTGATTCCTATGGGAAAAGAAAAATATGTCCTGTATTCAGAAATTGTGGGAGCCACCATCAACCTGATTATCAATGCAATTCTGATTCCGAGACTGGGAGCTTCCGGAGCAGCCATCGGAACAGTTTCTGCGGAACTGGTTGTTCTGGCTTATCAGATGTGTATTCTGAAAAAAGATCTTGGAAAACTCTTCGGAGGAGCAGAGATCTGGAAATCCGTTACTGCAGTCTGCCTGGCATCTGTGGCATCCATGGCCATCCGCCTGAGCAGTCTTTCAACATTTCCGATGCTCCTTGCAGGGGGAATTGTATTCTTCCTGATATATGGAATTGTGCTTCTGGTTCTGAAGGAGCCCATCGTATGTGAATACTGGAACACAGGAAAAATGTTTATCCGTAAGTTTATGAAAAAGAAATAAAGCTACTAATGGGAGGTGTGCAGGCGTGTCTGAATTTGAAACAAGATTTTCAGGAATGAAACAGGCGGCAGATCAGGAAAAACGGCTGGCGTCAGAGGTTACGGAAATTGAAAGTGAAGTCAGAAATGTCATGAACAATCTGCAGACCCGTTCATCTGCAATGGCAGAGATAAAAAGAAAACTCAACGGAAATCTTCAGAATGTATCAACTGCAAAACAGAGACTTCAGGTTCTTTCCAGTGCACTGGAAGAAATTACGGCTCTGTATCAGAATGCGGAGAACCGGATTCTGGGCAAAAATGGCAGCGGTTCTGGCAATCGTGGAGAAAACAGTCTGTCAGATATCCGCAATAAGATTGATGCGGTAAGTGAAAAATACGGTCTCGATAATTCCAGTGCCTACAGTAAAGATCCGGTCAATCTCTGTAACGGAAACTATGTATACGAAAAAACACTTCTGAATGTGGAAGCAGACATGGATCTTTCCTTCCGGATTTTCTACAATATGCAGAACCCTGCAGGCGGAATTCTGGGAAGAGGATGGATGCATAACTGGGAAGTTGTTTTAAAGACTGCGGCAGACCAGATTACCATGATCCGGGATGATGCGTCCCAGCTTAAGTTTTTCCGGGAAGGGGAAAATTACACACCGGAAAAAGGAACCCTGGCAGAACTTCAGGAAACGGAAGACGGCTACTGTGTAACCGATCACGAAGGCATGTCCTGGCATTTTGACACAAACGGAATTTTGCAGAAAGAAGAAACTGCGGAAGGTTCCTGGGTTTCCCTGAGTTATGCGGAGGGACTTCTTCGAAAAGTTGTAGATAAGAACGGAGATTACATAGCCTTTGATTACGACGAATCCGGAAGCCTGAAAGAAATAAAAGATCAGTCCGGCCGAAGCTTGAATATCTACTGTGATAAGGGACGTCTTTCTTCTGTGTGTGATTCCCAGGGAAGAGAAAGCAGCTATCTCTATGACGGCAACGGAAATCTTACAGAAATCGTGAATTCCAGAGGAATTACCGCTCTTAAAAATGAATACGACGAAAAAGGAAGAACCGTTCTTCAGAGATTTCCGGACGGTGGAATTGTAAAATACGAATATCTGGATGAACAGAACCAGGTCATCATGACCGAGCAGAACGGAAACCGGATTACCTATGAACACGATGATCTTTTCCGCAATACAAAGAACATTTACGCAGATGGTGAGGAATCTTTTACCTACAACGACAACAATCAGAGAACATCTTTTACCGATAAAAGAGGAAACACCAGTTATTACGATTACGATGAAAACGGCAACATGAGCCGTTTCACTTCTCCTCTGGATGACCAGATGGATATTGAATACACAGGCAGAAACCAGCTGAAAAGCGTCTTTATGAATGGTCAGCTGGTGCATCAGGCAGAATATGACGAAAAAGGACGCCAGATCTGGACAGAAGATGCCTTTGGAAACAGGGAAACCTATGAGTACGATGAAAATGACCAGCCTGTAGTATGGACACGTCCGGACAACAGCAGAATCTATATGAGCTATGACAATAGCGGAAAGCTGGAATCTATCACAAACACCATGGGTGGAAAAAATGTCTACGGATACAACGACAGAAACCAGGTAATTTCCGAACGGGATGCTCTCGGAAATGTGACCAGATATCAGTACGATGATGCTGATAATCTGATCATGATCCGAAATGCAGAGGGGGAGGAAAGACATCTCCGCTACGATGCCTGCGGAAATCTGATCCAGATCACGGATTTCAATGGTGGTGTCACAGAGATTGAATACAATGAGATGAACAAACCGGTCTGCGTCACAGATCCGGATGGATGCTGCACCCGCATGAAGTACGACGTTATGTGGAATCTGACAGAAAAAACAGACGGCGAGGGAGGCATTACCCGATACGAATACGATGCTCTTCACCGTCTGGTCCGTGTCACAGATCCGGAAGGCGCAGTCAACCAGTTAAGCTACGACAGCTGTGGAAACCTGATCAAGAGAATTGATCCGGAAGGCGGCATCCACACATTGGGATACGATGCCCTGAACCGCCCGGACTATATCAAAGATCCATCGGATATGGAAGTAAAGGCTTTCTATGATGCCCTTGGAAATGTGACAGAAGTCCGGTATTCCGATGGAACTGCAGAAGAATATACCTATGACCTTTCCGGAAATATGACTTCCTTCCGGGACAGGGGCGGATATGAAAAGAAATTCCACTATGACTGCCTTGGAAATCTGGAACAGATCGAAGATGCCCAGGGAATTATGGAAAAGAGAGAATACTATCCAGGCGGCCTTCTGAAAAAAGAATCTCACATGGATGGAAAATCCCGGGAATTCTTTTATGATATAAACGAAAACATCACACAGATCACAGAAAATGAAACAACAAAGTGGTTCTTTAACTACGATGTACTGGGCCGCGTCATCCGTGCAGAACAGGAAAACGGAATCTGTGAAACTTACGAATACGATGGCCTCGGAAATGTAATCTCTGTTGTCAACGGAGAAGGAGAAAAGACCGCATACCAGTATTCCCTGGGAGGACTTCTGGAATGCGTTACTGATACCCTTGGGAACCAGACGGGGTACCACTATGACCGATGTCGCCGTCTGACTGCAATCCTTCAGCCGGAAGATGGAAGGATTGACGCCGGTGTTCTCAACAGCCTGAATCAGGAACAGAAAGCTCTGAGAACAACCGTATATCAGAGAGATCTGGCAGGAAACATTACAGGTGTTACAGACCCAGCAGGAAACAGAATAACCTTTACCTATGACAAATGCGGAAGGGCGTTGAAGAGGACAGATGCGGACGGAACCAGTGTCAGCTGCAGTTACAATCCGGACGGAACCGTTCGTGGATATGGATTTTCCGATGGAACTTCCATCACCTATGAGTATGATACATTCAAAAATCCGATCCGCGTAAAAGACTGGAACGGAACCACCGAAATCCACACAGACGTTATGGGACGGATTCAGGAAATCATGAATCCGGAGAAGGAAATCCTGAAATTTGAGTGGGGACTTCGTGGAGAAAAGAAGAAAATTATTTACCCGGATGGCATGGAAACTACTTATACTTACGACGAGGGTCTGCGAATTACCGGTTGCAAAAATTCTCAGGAGGGAGTAGAGTATTCATACTATCCGGATGGAAGAATCAAAAATCTGGAATATCCAGGTGGATTTTCTGCTTCCTACCGGTACGACCTTCAGGGAAATCTGGCAGAGATCTGCAGCAGACGAAACGGTCAGCTGGACGAAAAGATTTCCTGTGGATATGACAGGGCCGGCCGCAGAACAGAACTCATAAGAGAAGGAAAAGAAAAAGAACAGTTTTCCTATCATTATGATCCGGCAGGTCAGCTGATCCAGGTACTGAAAAATGGCCAGACAGCAGAAAAATATACTTATGACAGATTTGGAAACCGTACTGCATCCACAGTTGGCGGGAAATATACGGAATATCAGTATAATTCCCTGAACCAGCTGATCAGTTCCTGCACCGGCGGGGTGACTTCGCAGTTTTTCTACGACAAGAGAGGAAACATGACAGAGGAAGCCGTTAATGGAAATCCTGTGAAACAGTTTACTTTTGATGTGAGAAACCGGCTTACCGCACTGAAAACACCGGAGATGACAGCACGTTACGCTAACGACGGATTTGGAAACCGGATCAGTGCAGCCACAGAAATCCAGGGACAGGAACCGGTCTGCGAAAAATATATCTACGATATATCGGAAGAACACAATCATCTTTTCAGCATCCGAAGCAGAGATTCTTACCGAAATATTTTAAGAGATAAAGGAATCTTAGGTGAAACGGAAGCAGGAAAAACCTCATTCTTCGTAAATGATGAGAGAATGACTCCTGTATACAGGATTGAAAAAGGACAGAAATCTGTGTATGCAGGATGTGACAGTTTTGGAAACCAGGAAACTTCTGGAAACGGATACACAGGCTGGGGCTTCACCGGATACCGTCAGGAACCATCTGGCGGACTTCTCTATGCCAACGCAAGAGAATACGCTCCGACGATTGGAAGATTTCTGAGCAAAGATCCATGGGCCGGAGCCATCACCGTGCCTCTGACTCTCAATGCGTATACATACTGCCTCAATGATCCGGTGAATATGTATGACCCCACCGGCCAGGTAGTGGCATGGCTGGCAGGAGGAATTGTAGGCGCAGTTGCCAATGTGGCAGTAAAAGCAGCCGGAGATGTGGTAACTTCCATTGCAAACGGAAAGCCAACGGTAAGTTCCTGGCAGAGCTATGTGGGAACAGCAGCCGGTGGTTTTACAACAGGAACCGTTTTTGTTGCAAGCGGTGGAAACACCATGGCAGCAGGAGCAGCAGGAGCAGCCGTGGAAACTTTTGTGGGAGATGGTCTGAGCATGGCTACAGGAGCCAAAGGCTACCGTAAGGAAGACGGTTACTCCTTTGCCAATTTGGCATACAATACAGCCAAAAGTGCCGCAGGAGGAGCTACCGCAGGAGCAATCTTTGGTTCTGCGTCCAAATACATCAAGATTCCGAAGATCACAGCAGGAAGAGGAAGTATGGCAGCTGTATGGAAACAGGTAATGACAAAGGCAGCCAGATCCCAGATTGCAAATGTGGCATGGAAAACTATTGGAAAAGGAATCATTGCTTTTGGCGGTGTGAAATTCTTTGATGAGATTATTGGAAAAGGAAAGAAAAAAATTACCGATCACATTAAAGAAAAAGGACGGGAAATACTGGCAGGTATTTTCGCACCGGTACCGGTTCATGCGGAAACCGTCAAATCCAAAGACTACATGAGTGGAAACAGAGGCAGCGCTGCCTGCCCGGCGGAAGGCAGCTAAGCTGCTTTTCCGCCAGAAGGCGGCACAGCTGGAATTAAGGAGTATAAATAAAATTATGGCAAAGAAATTAAATGGAACTGTTATTGTAACTTACAGATGTAATGCACGATGTACCATGTGCAACCGATATAAATGTCCATCCAAACCGGAAGAGGAAATCAGCATTGAAACCATAAAGAAACTTCCGGAAATGTATTTTACAAACATTACCGGCGGAGAACCTTTTATCAGAGAAGATCTTCCGGAGATTGTCCGTGAGCTGTACAAGAAATCCGACCGTATTGTAATTTCCACCAACGGATTTTTTACAGACCGAATCATCAAACTCTGTAAAGAATTTCCGGATATCGGAATCCGTATCTCCATCGAAGGACTGGAGGAAACCAACAACGAAATCCGTGGCCTGAAGGATGGCTTTAACCGGGGATACAAGACTCTGAAAGCCCTCCGGAAAATGGGAATGAAAGACGTTGGTTTCGGAATGACCGCACAGGACAAAAATGCAAAAGACCTGGTACCTCTTTACCGCTTATCTAACAAAATGGGAATGGAATTTGCGACTGCGTCCCTTCACAACAGCTTTTACTTTGTGGAAGCAAAAAATATCATTCACAACAGACCAATGGTTGCAAAGAATTTCGAGAAACTTGTCAACGAACTTCTGAATTCCAATTCCCCGAAAAAATGGTTCCGTGCATACTTCAACCACGGTCTTATCAATTATATTTACGGACAGAAAAGGCTTCTTCCCTGCGATATGTCCTTTGATACCTTTTTCATTGATCCTTATGGCGATGTAATGCCATGTAACGGAACAAAAGACAAAGAAGTCATGGGTAATCTCAATGAACAGACCTGGGATGAATTATGGAATTCCCCACAGGCAGATCAGGTCCGCAAAAAAGTTCGCTGCTGCGATAGGAACTGCTGGATGATCGGTTCTGTTTCACCGGCCATGCACAAATATATCTGGATACCTGCCTGGTGGGTAATCCGCCACAAGCTGAAATTCTGGACAAAGAAGAAATATTCCATGTACGAAAACAAAATTGTGCGAGATTACAAAAAAGGAAAAGTAACAAAAGAAGAACTGGATAAATGTTCCACCTGTGATATGAACTGCACAGTAAACGACGGTCTTTCCAGCGAATCCAGGGCACAGCTCAACGGCCGTACAGGTGAAGAGATTGTTGATGCGGATATCCGGGAACAACTGAACAAAACGGAGTAAAAAACATGAATATTGGAAATATTGAAAAAGCCGGACAGAAATACATATCTTTTGATATTTTTGACACATTGCTGTACAGAGATGTGGACGATTATCGGGAAATATTCAAACTAACAGAAAAGAAACTCCGGAAAACAGATTCCGACAAATTCCGAAGCTTTTACCGGGAGAGAACCGAGGCACAGAAAAAAGCCCAGTCTTCCTCAAAAGTTGAGGCAACACTGAAAGATATTTATGCCTGTACCTCATACAGCGAAGAAGAACAGCTTTTAGCAATGCAGACAGAAACAGAAACAGAGCTGGAACATCTGCATGCAGACAATATGCTGGTTCACCAGCTGAAAAGGCTGAAAGCAAAAGGGAAAAAAATTCTAATCATTTCCGATATGTATCTGGATGAAGAAACTCTGGGAATGTTTCTTGAGAAACGGGGCATTCCCTACGACCGTCTCTACGTTTCCTCAGAATTTCAGATGCGGAAGGGAGACGGAAAACTTTTCGACTATGTGCGAAGAGACCTGAAAATCCGCAAAAAAGATATTCTGCACATCGGAGACAATAAAAAAAGCGATTTTCTGATTCCGCGGTCAAAAGGCATCGCCAGCATCCTGTACAGAAGCAATATCCTGGATCGGAAGCTCAACCGCAAAAATCCTGTGGAAAAAGAAATGTACCGCATTTTTTCTGAGAACCAGATTACCGATTACTATGAAGAAATCGGCTTCAAATGCTTGGGTCCTCTTCTCTACGGATTCTGTAAATGGATCAGAGAAGAAAAAACAAAAGAAAATCTTCAGGGAATCTGCTTCCTCTCAAGAGACGGACAGATCGTTCAGAAAGTATACAACGAAATCTACGGAAGCGACGGAGCTCCCTATTTTCTGGCATCAAGAAGAGCCCTGACTGTACCGCTGCTTGAAAATGCGGCAGACTTTCAGGAAATCCTGAAGATCGTTCCCTACATAAAAAGAGAAGAAAGTGTGGGAGATCTTCTGGCAAAACTTGGAATCTATGATACAGTCCTGGTAAAACGTATTCAGAAGAAATACGGCAGCAACATAGGCCGAAATGAACTGCTGGGCGAAAAAGGAAAAGAAATTTACCATATCATAGAAGAACCTATGAAAAAGAACGCGCAGTACGAAAAAGAATGTGCGGCGCAGTACATAGAAGAAAAAATGCCGGAAGGCAGAGTAGGCCTTGTAGATATCGGCTGGTATGGAACCATGCAGAAATCTCTTCAGAAAATCTGCAGCATATCCGGTGTAAAAAGAGAATTCTATGGCCTGTATCTGGGACTTCTGAAAAGAGACGGGGCTGGCCTTATGGATGCTTCCGGATATATTTATGATTTCAGAAACAAAAATGCCTTTGACAGTTCCATGGTGTTTGGATTTAACGGGCTCATTGAACTGATGTTTACGGCAGACCACGGCTCAGCAAGAAATTACAGAAAGCTGGAATCCGGTGAGTGTGAATGCGTTCTGGAACCCGATATGGGAGAATACAGCGAATTTGTGAGAAAAGCCCAGGAAGGCGCCCTGAAATTCGTAGCTCTCATGAAAGAAAGTAAATATGCCGCAAAATTCTCAGGCAGACATGCCTATAAACTTCTCAGAAGTCTTCTGACCAGCCCCACATATGAGGAAAGCGTCATTCTCGGAGACCTGAAATTTTATGACATGTATTTTGAGAAGATCAATCAGTTCTGTGGATGGAAAGCTTTTCTTATGAATCCAAAAAAATCTCTCAGTGCATTTCTGAAATCCAACTGGAAGATCGGATATCTGAGAAAAATGGGCTTCAGGAATCCGGCCACCATTTACAAACTGATCAATAAGATAAAAAAATAGGGGAAGAAATATGAGAGTTGTTTATATTCCTGATGTGGGAGAAACATACGGAGCTGCCAATTCTTTTAAGGAAATGGTAAGCAGCCTTCACAATAACCATGGGGTTGAACCAGTCATTCTTACCAGTCAGGAAGGTATTTTAACAAAATTTGCCAGGGAAAATAATTTTGAGACACATGCCATCGGACACAAAGCGTTCCTTGTAAGCAGCGGAAGTACGCCGGTAAGAAAGCTGATAAAAAAATCCCTGAAGCCATATTACAGCAGACAGTACCAGAAAGCAGACATCCAGGCAGTTGCCGAGGCGGAAAACTATATTGATTTCAGCAAGGTAGACCTGATTCATACCAACGTCAACAGAAATGATGTAGGAGCTCTTCTGGCAGCAAAATATCATGTTCCTCATGTATGGCACATCCGGGAATTCGGGGACAGTGATTATGACTGTTTTTCCCTTAGAAAAGATTATATTGATTTCATGAACCATCATGCGTCCAGATTCATCGCCGTATCCGGCGCAGTAAAAGACCACTGGGCAAGAAAAGGCCTGAAAAGAAACCAGATCGAAGTGGTGTATAACGGTGTGGATGCAGATCGATTTGATATCCGTCGGGATAAAAAGGACACCGGAAAAATCCGCATGATTTTTTCCGGAGCCATCATCCCAAGTAAAGGCCAGATGCAGGTAATTCAGGCACTGGCAGGACTGGAAAGTGAACTCAAGAAAAAAATAAAACTGGATATCTATGGAACCGGAGCAAAAGAATACCTCTGGAAATTAAACCGGATTATAAAAGCAAATGATCTGGAACAATGCGTGGAATTTAAAGGCTACTGTGACCATTTGTACGAAAAAGTCAACAGCTACGACATCGGTTTTGTCTGCTCAAAATCCGAAGGTTTTGGAAGAGTAACCATCGAATATATGATGTCCGGTCTCTGTGTTATTGCCTCAGATACAGGAGCCAACCCGGAGCTGGTTAAGGATTCTGTCAATGGAATGATCTATCATTACAATGACATTAACGACCTCCGTTCAAAAATACGCAAAGCAATAAATGATATGGATGAAGTAAAAAAACTTTCCGAGAATGCCTATGCATTTTCAAAGGAAACTTTTACAGCTGCCAATAATGCCGCGAATATCTATAAAATTTACGAAAGCGTATGGAAACAGAATCAGGGAAGTAGACTATGAACAGTGTAAAAAAGAACTTTATCTACAATATTGTTTACCAGCTTCTGGTTATGGTAATTCCTCTGATTACCGCGCCGTATCTGGCCAGAGTTATCGGATCAGCAGGAGTCGGAACGTATTCCTACACATATTCCATTGTATACTACTTTATGATGATCACCATGCTTGGTGTAAACAATTACGGAAACCGTTCCATCGCCAAAGCAAGAAATGAGAAACACCAGCTGTCAAAAACCTTCTGGGGAATTTATCTTTTCCAGTTGGCCCTTGGTCTACTCATGCTGGTACTTTATCTGGGATTCACTTTCTTTTTTGAGGTAAAATATACAAAAATTGCGCTGATACAGTCGCTGTTTATCCTTTCCGCGATCCTGGATATCAACTGGTTTTATTTCGGGCTGGAAAAATTCAAGATCACCATTACCAGAAATGCGGTTCTGAAAATTCTTTCCGTAATTCTGATCTTCACCTTTGTGAGACATTCCGATGACCTGTGGAAATATACCCTGATCATGTCCGGAACAACCGTGCTGAGTCAGCTTGTGCTCTGGACTGTCATCCGGAAAGAAATTGAGCTGGTAAAAATTTCCATTCAGGATATTGTGCAGCATATAAAACCCAATTTGATTCTGTTTATACCGGTAATTGCGGTCAGCCTCTACAAAATGATGGACAAGATCATGCTAGGTTATCTGGTGAATGTGACAGAAGTGGGATATTATGAAAATGCGGAAAAAATAATGAATATTCCTCAGACCTTTATTGCGGCCCTGGGAACGGTGATGCTTCCCAGAATGTCCAGTATGGTATCCGAGGGAAACAGAAAAGAAATGAACAGTTATATCGAGAAATCCATAGATTTTATTATGTTTTTGTCCTTTGGTATGTGCTTTGCGCTGATATCTGTGGGATATCATTTTGCACCATGGTATTTTGGAGCGGAATTTCAGAAAACAGGAATCCTGATTATGATGCTGGCGGTAACCCTGCCCTTCGTTTCTTTTGCAAATGTAATCCGAACCCAGTATCTCATTCCGGTAGAAAAAGACAAAGAATATGTTATTTCCGTCCAGCTGGGAGCAGTGGTGAATTTTGTGATTAATCTCATGCTGATTCCGGCAATGGCCAGCACAGGCGCTTGTGTCGGAACTATTCTGGCAGAAGTTTCTGTTATGGGATATCAGACTTTTGCGGTGCGAAAAGAGCTGGATATCCGGTGTTACCTTAAGAACAGCATTCCGTTCTTGTTGAAAAGTATCGTAATGTTTGTGGTCATGTATGCATTCAATTATCTGGAAATGAAGAGTATATACCGGCTTCTTCTGCAGGTTCTTGCAGGAGGAATGGTTTATCTGCTGTTAAATTTCCGATATGTCTTTACGCTGATAAAAAACCGAAAATAAAAATCTCAGGTGATCAGTCCTCCTCGATCACCTGAATCTCCAGATAATCAAATTCAATCTGTTCAATAAAATTATCCTGATAAAAACGTGCCTTGTCATGTTTCTTAAAGTCTTTGACAGTGGCGTCCAGCCAGATGGGATTGCCAAGGTCCATCTGATAGCAGATCTCTTCAAGACCATGGAAAATCTTATGTGTTCTGGTATCGTCGCTATCGTCACAGACTACCGTGTCCCGGAGCATGTGGTTGTCTTTCCAGATTTTTCCCCATAAACGAAACATAAATAAATACCTCCGTATTGAAACTGCCGCATCCGGCAGAAGATTCTACTTTAAGTGACCTCCAGTATAGCGGATTTCAAAGGGAAAGTAAAGTTCAGGGCGGATTCCCGTTTTGTACACAAAACAGTGCACCGGGCGGCTTCGCTTTTATTGACTAATGTGTAAAAATCCTCTATAATAAACAAAATTGTGAAAAAAAGAATCATTACAGATTGGAGGAACCGAAATGAAACTTTACGATACCGGTGTTTATCTTCAGAACGGTCAGGAAATCATTCCTGAGAACCAGGCGAATCTGCCTGTAGCGAAGGAAGAGGCTGCAAAGAATACCATCGCATATTCTATTCTCAAGGCTCATAATAAATCCGACAACATGGAGAAACTTCAGATCAAATTCGATAAACTGACTTCCCATGATATCACATTTGTAGGAATCATTCAGACTGCAAGAGCTTCAGGACTTGAGAAATTCCCGGTACCATACGTACTGACCAACTGCCACAACTCTCTCTGTGCAGTAGGCGGAACCATCAATGAGGATGACCATATGTTCGGACTTACCTGCGCCAAGAAGTATGGTGGAGTTTATGTACCGCCTCATCAGGCAGTTATCCATCAGTTTGCAAGAGAGATGCTTGCAGGCGGCGGAAAGATGATCCTCGGTTCTGACAGCCATACAAGATACGGAGCACTTGGAACCATGGCCATGGGTGAAGGCGGACCGGAGCTTGTTAAACAGCTTCTCTGTCAGACTTATGACATCAACATGCCAGGCGTTGTAGCTATCTACCTGAAAGGCACACCACGCCCGGGTGTAGGACCGCAGGACGTTGCACTGGCTATTATTGGAGAAGTTTTTGCCAACGGCTATGTGAAGAACAAAGTTATGGAGTTCGTAGGACCTGGTGTTGCCAGCTTAAGTGCGGACTTCCGTATCGGAATCGACGTTATGACAACAGAGACCACCTGCCTTTCCTCCATCTGGCAGACAGATGCCAAGATCGAGGAGTTCTATGCAATCCACGGAAGACCGGAAGATTACAAAGAGCTGAAACCAGGCAATGTTGCATACTATGATGGCTGCGTGGAGATCGACCTTGGCGAGATCAAACCAATGATCGCAATGCCGTTCCACCCAAGCAATACTTACACCATCGATGAGCTGAAAGCAAACCTGGATGACATTCTCGCAGATGTAGAGAAGAGAGCACAGGTCAGCCTGGATGGAAAAATTCCGTTCACATTAAGAGACAAGGTAATCGATGGACAGCTTTATGTGGAGCAGGGAATCATCGCCGGCTGTGCTGGTGGTGGATTCGAGAACATCTGTGCAGCAGCAGACATTCTCAAAGGCAAAAACATCGGCCACGATGCCTTTACATTAAGCGTATATCCGGCAAGCACTCCGATTTATATGGAACTGGCTAAGAACGGAGTTCTTGCAGAACTTATCGGAACAGGCGCAGTTGTGAAGACTGCATTCTGCGGACCATGCTTCGGTGCCGGAGATACACCTGCAAACAATGCGTTCAGTATCCGTCATACAACCAGAAACTTCCCGAACCGTGAAGGTTCCAAGATCCAGAACGGCCAGATTTCTTCTGTTGCACTTATGGATGCACGTTCCATTGCAGCTACAGCAGCAAACAAAGGATTCCTTACTTCTGCTGAGGAGTTTGACGGAAGCTATTCCGAGCATAAATATTATTTCGACAAATCCATCTACGAGAACCGTGTATTTGACAGCAAGGGCGTAGCAGATCCGAGCGTAGAGATCCAGTTTGGCCCGAACATCAAAGACTGGCCCGAGATGGCTGCACTTGCAGACAACCTGATCCTGAAAGTGGTTTCCGAGATCCACGATCCGGTTACCACAACTGACGAGCTGATTCCGTCCGGTGAGACATCCTCTTACCGTTCCAATCCGCTTGGACTTGCAGAGTTCACACTCTCCAGAAAAGACCCGGCTTACGTAGGCCGTGCAAAAGAGATCCAGGCAGCACAGAAGGCAATCCAGGCAGGCAACTGTCCGGCAGAGGCTGTTCCGGAACTGAAACCGGTGATCCAGACTATCAACAAGACTTATCCGGATGTAGATAAGACAAATCTTGGCGTAGGAAGCACCATCTTTGCCGTAAAACCAGGTGACGGTTCTGCCAGAGAGCAGGCAGCATCCTGCCAGAAAGTACTTGGCGGCTGGGCAAACATTGCCAACGAGTACGCAACCAAGAGATATCGCTCTAACCTGATCAACTGGGGTATGCTTCCATTCCTGATTCCTGCCGGAGACCTTCCGTTTAAGAACGGAGACTTCCTGTTCTTCCCGGGAATCCGTAAAGCAGTTGAGGAAAAAGCAGACGTAATCAAGGGCTACACCGTTGAGGGCGACTCCCTGAAAGAGTTCGAGGTAACACTCGGCGAGCTCACAGACGATGAGAGAGAAATCATTCTCAAAGGCTGTCTGATTAACTACAACCGTAAATAAAATACAGAATATTTTCCGAAAGGCCGGCGATGCAGAAATCGTCGGCCTTTTTCGGAAAAAGCAACAAAAAAAATTAATAAAAATTAAAAAAACTGTGCCTGTGAAAAATTGATGAAACCCCTTGAATATGGTATGATAATACACAAAAGTGTAAAATCATGTCAATTTACACACATACATATCAGGTAAAAGAAACGGAGGTACCTATTATTATTTCTGATGAGAAAAACAAGTCAGAGATTTCCAGTAAAAAAAATCTGAAAAACAGACTCACCACAGGTACAGTTGCCCTTTTGATTGCCCTTCTTGCAGTCGTATCCGCAACGTATGCGTGGTATGTATATAACACAGGCCGTCATACCACAAAAGTCCGTATGGCAGCAGGAGCAGGAGTTAATCTGCAGATCAGCAACTCCTACAGCGGAACCTACGGGTCAGCCGCAGTGCTGGACAGTTTCACCGGAAGACTGAATCCTGTATCCACCAACCGCATCAGCGGCGGCTTCCAGAAAGTCATTGGTTTCACCAACGGAACAGAAAACCAGTCCAATCTGGTAGCCAGTCTCTTTGGACGAGGTGATTACACAGATTATTATAAGACCAGCCTGTTCTTAAGAACAAACGGAAATCCTACAGATATCTACATCGCAGACATCGGATTTGAGGACAGTGATTCCAAGAACCCCATATCCTCAGCCATCCGCGCCGGCTTTGTAGTTCACAGAATCGGCAGATCCCAGCCCGCAGACGCCGAATACATTTTTGCCATCAGTGACAAAAAGAACCCAAAGGCAGAGTACAACACTGCCAAAGGAAAAGAAGGCGATGTGCTGGACTGCACAAACAATCTGGGAAGCCAGACCCTGAAGAATCTCTCCGTATCATTTGCCGGAGTTGTAAAGTAAGGGGGCGAAGTTTTGGATACAGAAGTTAATCAGTTAAAAAGATCACTGGGAAGAGCATTTCTGTGGCTGCTCCTTCTTCTGATTGTTGCCACAGGAACAACCTTTGCCTGGTTCAACCTTACCGGAATGCGGCACACCAACGTCACACCAATGGCAGGAACCGTAAGCAAGGGCGGCAGTACACTACTGATTTCCACCAGCGAATCCGGACCTTTTGACAAAACCTGTGAACTGGTTTTAACCGGAAATCCGTAATCCCTGAAACCACTTTCCACAGATCAAAAATAAATATATTCTTTTGAAAGGTCATGGCACGAACCATGGCTTTTCTTTTATCCTGATTTTCCCTATCGTCTACCATCCCCAATCTCCTCCACGCATTTTCGATACATCTGATGAATTGCTATTTTCCCGACTTCTGGTATAGTCATGTAACTGAAAAGAGAACTTCAGAAGGGAGAAATGCAATATGCGAAAAAAGCAGGACATCATGTGGGAGCAAAGTACACTTTGGGAATCGGTGGAGAAATGGGTGACTAAGTATTTGAATAGTTACCACACTCTTTTTTATTGACGGACACACAAAAATAAGGATATAATTTTTACTAGAAGATTGACGAGGAGAAGTTGTATGAGTCAGGATATTATTAATAATCGTTTTTTGGAAGAGTCGGTATTTGCTATTGCCGATGGATACTGCGTGATCAATCTCACAAAGAATATCGTACGTGGTTCCATGTATCAGGTAGTTAATGGAAAAAAATATAATCTGAATGAACAATTAGGTTTGCCGGAAAATTCAAGCTTACAGAGTCTGGTAGATGCATGGGCATTGACCATACCTGAGGAAGGTCTTAAAGATTTTCTGCACGAGTTTAACAGAGAACGATTATTAAATCGGTTTGAAAATGGTGAACGGCATGTATCGTTCCGATACTGGACCAGGACTGCTACTTTTGAGCCTATGCTTGCAGAAGATCACATGGCTCTGTATCGGGAAGAGGAAACCGGAGATGTCATTGCAGTTAATTATGTTCTTGACCGTACAGAACATTATCGCTTAGAGGAAAAAGAGCGGGCACTGGAAAAATCAAACAGAGAGTATGCGAAGCTTCTGGAAGAAGAGAAAAAGCATACAGCTATGATCGAGGAATTGACAAAGAAACTGCAAAGTCAGCTGGAGTTGTTTACCGTATCCATCCCCGGCGGCGTCAAAATCAGTAATGATGACCCGGAATACTCTTTCAAATATGTTTCAGAACAATTTGCAAATATGCTCGGTTACGCAACACCAAAGGAACTGTTGGACGCTTCTGGCGGTAACATTATCGGCCTTGCTCATCCGGATGATGTGAAGGTCGGACTTGCAGATGCATTAAATCAATATACTCATTCCGATCATTATGCTACTATTTACCGGATACGCTGTAAGGACGGTACATACAAATACATCGAAGATCGTGGACAGAAAGTGATAAAGGAAGACGGAACCATTGAACATTGGAATCTCATGCTGGATAAAAATGACTTCATGCACAAATCAATTGCCTTGGAAAGTGAAAAGAAAGCAAATAAAAGCAAGTCTGATTTTCTCTCCAGGATGTCTCACGATATGAGAACCCCGCTGAATGGAATTATCGGATTGCTGAAGATTGCTGAGAAACATTTTGATGACAGGGAATTGGTCCTGGAAAATTTCAGAAAAATGCAGGTAGCTGCAGACTACCTATTGTCTCTTATTAACGATATCCTTCAGATGAGCAAGATTGAAGATGGAAATGTACCTCTGACGCAGGAAATCATCAACTTTAAGGAATTAAGCCAGGATGTTCTGGCTATCATAGAACAGCGGGCAAAAGACAGAGGAATCCAGATGCAGTTCTGTTCAAAAAAAGAAGGGCTTCGATATCCTTTTATTTATGGAAGTCCGGTGCATTTAAGACAGATATTTCTTAATATTTATGGAAATTGTATTAAGTATAACCGAATTGGTGGCAAGATAAGAACTGTATCAGATTATACAGAAGCTGTTGACGGAATTACGACATATGAGTGGACCATAACTGATACTGGCATTGGTATGAGCAGGGAATACCAGGAGCATATATTTGAGCCGTTTTCGCAGGAAAGAGAGGATGCAAGAAGTACACAGCAGGGAATTGGACTGGGAATGGCGATTGTAAAAGGTCTGATTGAAAAGATGGGTGGAACTATTGAAGTTAAAAGCAAAGAGGGAGTTGGCTCAACCTTTATCATCAGGATTCCGTTTAAACTTGCTCCCGCACTAGATACAGTAAAGAAAACAGCGGCACAGATGGATATCAGCGGATTAAACTTATTGCTGGTGGAGGATAATGAACTGAATGCAGAAATTGCGGAAACGCTGTTGTCTGATGAAGGTGCAAATCTGACAGTTGCAGAAGATGGACTGCAGGCGGTCAGAATGTTCCAGGAGAAACCGGAAGGTTATTTTGACGCAATTCTGATGGATATCATGATGCCTGTAATGGATGGGATTACTGCGACAAAAACAATCCGGTCACTGAAACATCCAGATGCTGAGACGATCCCGATTATTGCCATGACAGCAAATGCATTCAGAGAAGATAAAGAAAAGTGTCTGGCAGCAGGAATGAATGCTCACTTGGCAAAGCCTATAAAAATTGAAAACATAAAGAGAATTTTGTGTGAATATTGTGTGTAGTGGTTGCAACTTCTCAAATCCGTATACCTATTTTTCACGTTTTGTAGGATATTATAACGTAAATGTAAAACTGGCAGATATTTCTGCTGAATAAGACAGCAAATATGAATTAAAAGGTCATGGCACGAACCATGGCTTTTCTTTTATCCCTAAATATGCGAAAAAAACAGGATATCATATGGGAGCAAAGTATGCTAATAACAAAGCAAATACAAGCAATAAAAATGGAATTCCCTAAACCAGAACTCCACTTTATATTATTTCTTCAATAATATCTTCGTATAAAAAATGTCTCCCCTGGGGCACATCGTTGAGAGGTGCTGTATAACAGATAATAATATCAATGTGCAAAATAGCCAAAATTCATCCTAATCCCTGACAATGCAACCTGACATACGCAAAATACACAGATTTTCTATCCAACATTATTGACGTATGAAAAACTTCGTGGTATTTTATTTTTGATAAAAATGGAAATTATTTCAGGGCAAACCTGCTGAAAGGCAGGGACGCAAAGCCAGAAGTGGCTAAAATCAGTGTGATGTTAAAGAAATATAGTAGGGACGCTGGCAGGTTTTGGAAGGTGTCCTTTTTTGTATGCAAAAATGGATAAGAAAACTGGCAGGGATAGGTTCTCTGTATACAGATAAAAGCAGGATAACGAAGCATGAAACAGAGTGAGGATTTTTATAAAATGGGAAATTATGAAGACAAAATATATTCTTTAAGTGAGACTGTACCGGGACAGACACAGACCATGTCACAGGCAGTACAGAAAACACTGGAAAATAATGGCGGAGTAGGCATAATGACAGGATATTATGACCAAAACCTGTCTGTTTTATCTGTGAGCAATCTGCTGTTACATAGTACAGGATATACATTCGACTCTTTTATGGAGCAGACAAAAGGCTCATTGAAAAATTTCTTTTATGGCGATGATATGGATATACTGGATTATGACCGTTTTTTGCAGTTTCACGGAACAGGGGAAGCACAGATCCTTGCAGCAGACGGTACAGTGAATAATGT
>OLRJ01000282.1_pt1 | contig 53524 bp, 63 predicted proteins | sample 1672741 | NCBI WGS metagenome assembly OLRJ01 (sample SAMEA3136719, study PRJEB25190) | human gut metagenome | biome: human gut; feature: human-associated habitat; material: faeces | place: Austria | collected 2013 | reverse complement strand
GGTAGAACAGTAGCATCTGGTGTTGTAGCATCTATAATAGAATAATCTATAATAGATTAATTAATTTTTCAAAATACGCATAATAAAATAAACAATTGAGGGGAGGACTTAGGTTTTCCCCTTTTTATTTTAAGGAAATAATTTTAAGTTGTTGACAATATAATTTAAAGATTGTATACTGAATAAGGCTTTTAAATTACAAATAAAGTTTCTTCTGAACTTAAGATTTAGCAAAAGATTTGGTAAAAAAAATAAACTAAATAAATTAAAAAAAGTCTTGAAAAACTAAGAAGAATAATATAAAATATAATAGTGTGCTTGAGAGATACGAAAAACAAAATCCAAATTTAATTATTATATCGTTTAAATTTTAGGTTTAAGTTTACAGAACACCCGGAACTGTGTATCGGTATTAATAATTAAGTTTAAATGTTAAAAAAGGAGGGAAACAAAAATGGCTAAAAATGAAAAAATAAGAATAAGATTAAAGTCATATGATCACAAATTATTAGATTTTTCAGCTGGAAAAATAGTTGAAACTGCTAAAAAAGCTGGATCACAAGTTTCAGGACCTGTGCCACTACCAACTGAAAAACAAGTTGTGACAATATTAAGAGCTGTTCACAAATATAAAGATTCTAGAGAACAGTTCGAAATAAGAACTCATAAGAGATTAATAGACATAACTAGTCCAACACCTAAAACTGTAGACTCATTAATGAGATTAGATTTACCAGCTGGTGTAGACATAGAAATAAAATTATAATATCTACATTATAATATAAAACACCTAAGATACGGTCCTATAAGGTAGTTATCTTAGAATGATTACCGCTTTTGGTAATCCGCTGTAAGAATTATAGGAGGTGCTAATATGAAAGGAATATTAGGAAAAAAAATAGGTATGACTCAAATATTCACTGAACATGGTGAAGTAATACCTGTAACAGTAGTTGAAGCAGGTCCAGTAGTTGTTACTCAAGTTAAAACAACTGAAAATGATGGATACACTGCTATACAAGTTGGTTTCGGAGATGCTAAAGAAAAATCTTTAAACAAACCACAAAAAGGTCACTTAGCTGCTGCTAACACATTAAAAAAACATTTAAAAGAATTTAGAGTAGACTCTGTAGAAGGATATACAGTTGGACAAGAAATAAAAGCTGATTTATTCGCTGCAGGTGAATTAATAGATGTTACTGGAATAAGTAAAGGTAAAGGATTCCAAGGTCCAATAAAAAGACATGGACAATCAAGAGGTCCTGAAACTCACGGTTCTAGATACCACAGAAGACCAGGTTCAATGGGAGCTTGTTCTTACCCAGGTAGAGTTTTCAAAAACAAAAAATTAGCTGGACACATGGGTAGCGTTAAAGTTACAGTTCAAAACTTAGAAGTAGTAAGAGTTGACGCTGACAAAAACTTTATATTAGTAAAAGGTGCTATACCAGGAGCTAAAGGTTCAGTAGTAACAATAAAAGAAGCAGTTAAAGCTTCTAAATAATTGACTAACCTAAGAAAGGAGGAATCACAATGCCAAAATTAAACGTATTAAATATACAAGGACAAAATGTTGGTGAAATAGAATTATCAGATGCTGTATTCGGTGTTGAAGTGAATGAGCATGTATTATACGAAGTTGTAAAAAACCAACTTGCTAATAAAAGACAAGGTACTCAATCTGCTAAAACTAGAGCAGAAGTTAGAGGTGGCGGAAGAAAACCTTGGAGACAAAAAGGAACAGGTAGAGCTAGACAAGGTTCTATAAGAGCTGTACAATGGATAGGTGGAGGAGTTGCTTTCGCACCAAAACCAAGAAGCTACAGATACACATTACCAAAGAAAGTTAGAAGATTAGCTATGAAGAGTGCTTTAACTTCTAAAGTTCAAGCTAACGAAATGATAGTATTAGATGCTTTAACAATGGAAGCACCTAAAACTAAAGAGTTTGCTACAATATTAAAAAATGTAAATGCTGCTAAAAAAGCTTTAGTAGTAATGGCTGAAAAGAACGAAAACGTAATAAAATCAGCTGCTAATATACCAAACGTTGAAACTGCATTAGTTAACACTATAAATGTTTATGACATATTAAAATATGATTCATTCATAATAACTACTGATGCTGTTAAAAAAGTGGAGGAGGTGTACGCATAAAATGACTAATCCACATGATATAGTTATAAGACCAATAGTTACTGAACAAAGTATGGCTGACATGGCTGACAAAAAATACACTTTTGTAGTTCAAAAAGGAGCTAACAAAACTGAAATAAAAAAAGCAGTAGAATCAATATTCGGAGTAGATGTAGAAAAAGTTAATACATTAAACTACGATGGAAAAGTTAAAAGAATGGGTAGAAGCATAGGAAAAACTGCTAGCTACAAAAAAGCAGTAGTTAAATTAACTGCTGAAAGTAAAGAAATAGAATTTTTCCAAGGTATGTAATACTTAAGAAATAAAGGAGGGAAAATAAGATGGCTATTAAAAAATTTAAACCAACTTCTCCTGCCTTAAGAGAAATGACAGTTTTTATATCTGATGAAGTTACAACTAACCAACCAGAAAAATCTCTTTTAGTACCTTTAAAGAAGAATTCTGGGAGAAACGTTCACGGAAAAATAACTGTTCGTCACAGAGGTGGAGGAAACAGAAGAAAATACAGAATAATAGATTTTAAAAGAAATAAAGATGGTATTCCAGCAAAAGTTGCTACAATAGAATACGATCCAAACAGAACTGCTAATATAGCATTATTAAACTACGCAGATGGTGAGAAAAGATATATACTTGCTCCAGTAGGTATAAAAGTAGGAGATACTTTATTATCTGGACCAACTGCTGATATAAAACCAGGTAATGCATTAGCATTAAAAAACATGCCAGTAGGTACTGTAGTTCACAACATAGAGTTAAAAGCTGGAAAAGGCGCTCAATTAGTTAGATCTGCAGGTGTTTCAGCTCAATTAATGGCTAAAGAAGGAAACAAAGCATTATTAAGATTACCATCTGGTGAAATGAGATATGTATCAATAGAATGTAAAGCTACTATAGGACAAGTAGGTAACGTAGAACACGCTAACGAAACTATAGGTAAAGCAGGTAGAAAAAGACATATGGGTATCAGACCTACAGTAAGAGGTTCTGTAATGAACCCTAACGACCATCCACACGGTGGTGGGGAAGGTAGATCTCCAATAGGTAGACCATCTCCAGTAACTCCATGGGGTAAACCAGCTCTTGGATACAAAACTAGAAAGAAAAATAAAGCATCTAATAAATTAATAGTTTCAAGAAGAACTAAATAGTAGATGACGAAACAATAGATTTTAAATAGAAATTTATTTTACTCGGGAAGGAGGAAATTAAATGTCAAGATCAACTAAAAAAGGACCTTTTGTTCACCCTAGACTTCTTAAAAAAATAGAAGCTATGAACGAAAGCGGAAGCAAAGAAGTTATAAAAACTTGGTCAAGAAGTTCAACTATATTCCCTCAAATGGTAGAGCACACTATAGCTGTACATGACGGAAGAAGACATATTCCTGTATATATAACAGAAGATATGGTAGGACACAAATTAGGAGAATTTGTTCCAACAAGAACTTTCAAAGGTCACAAAGATGACGAAAAAGGAAATAAGAGAAAATAATTAAATCCTGACTAGGAAAGGAGGAAGAACGATGGAAGCAAGATCAATCGCAAAATATGTACGTGTATCTCCAAGAAAAGCAGGTCAAGTATGCTCTCTTGTAAGAGGTAAAAACGTTGATGAAGCTTTAGCAATATTAAAATTCACTCCTAGAGGAGCAGCTGATATAATAGCTAAAGTAGTAAAATCAGCAAAAGCTAATGCTGAAAATAACCATGAAATGGATGCAGATAAATTATACGTAGCATCAATAGTTGCTAATCAAGGACCAACAATAAAAAGATTTATGCCTAGAGCACAAGGTCGTGCAACTATGATAAGAAAAAGAACTTCTCACATAGAGGTTGTTTTAAAAGAAAGACAATAAGAGATAGGAGGGAAATAAATGGGACAAAAGGTTAACCCACACGGACTAAGAGTCGGTGTTATAAAAGATTGGGATTCAAGATGGTTCACTACTGATAAAAAAGAGTTCGGAAGTTTATTATTAGAAGACCACCAAATAAGAACATTCTTAAAAGAAAGATTATACGTTGCTGGTGTTGCTAAAATAGAAATAGAAAGATCAGCAAACAAAATAAGAATAGATCTTCATGTTGCTAAACCAGGTGTGGTTATAGGTGCAGCTGGAGCTAAAATAGAAGCTTTAAAAGCTGAATTAGAAAAAATGACTAAGAAAACTGTTATAGTTAATATAATAGAAGTTAAAGGAATAGACAGAAATGCTCAATTAGTAGCTGAAAACATAGCATTAGCTATCGAAAGAAGGGTAGCTTTCAGAAGAGCTATGAAACAAGCTGTACAAAGAGCTTTAAAATCTGGTGCAAAAGGTATAAAAGTTGCTGCATCTGGTAGATTAGGTGGAGCAGAAATGGCTAGAACTGAAGGTTATAGCGAAGGAAATGTACCTCTTCAAACTTTAAGATCTGATATAGATTACGGTTTCGCAGAAGCTGATACTACTTATGGTAAAATAGGTATAAAAGTTTGGATATGCAATGGGGAAGTATTACCAACTAGAAATGGTGTAAACCCTAGAGAAGAAAGAAAAGACAACAGAAGAGACAGAAGAGATAACAAGAGAAGAGATAACAGAAGAGATAACAATAGAAGAAATTCTAGAGGAAACGATAGAGCTAGAGGACAAAGACCTCAAAGATCTGAAAAAAATAATTAATCAAAGTTAGCTTCAAGGAAGGAGGAGAAATCTCATGTTAATGCCAAAGAGAGTAAAACGTCGTAGAGTTCATAGAGGAAGAATGACTGGAAAGGCTCAAAAAGGTAACACAGTTACTTACGGAGAATACGGACTAGTTGCTTTAGAACCATCTTGGATAACTTCTAATCAAATAGAAGCTGCCAGAATCGCGATGACAAGATATATAAAAAGAGGCGGGAAAGTTTGGATAAAAATATTCCCTCATAAACCAGTAACAAGAAAACCAGCTGAAACTCGTATGGGTGCTGGGAAAGGTTCTCCAGAATATTGGGTAGCCGTAGTTAAACCAGGAAGAGTAATGTTTGAGTTAGCAGGTGTTCCTGAAGAAAAAGCTAGAGAAGCAATGAGACTAGCAGCTCACAAACTTCCTATAAAATGTAAATTTGTGAAAAAAGAAGATTTAGATGTAAAGGGTGGTGAATAGGATGAAAGCTAAAGAGTTAAGAGATTTAAAAAGCGAAGAGCTAATAGTTAAATTAAATGACTTCAAAAGTGAATTATTTAGCTTAAGATTCCAATTAGCTACTGGTCAATTAGAAAATACAGCAAGAATAAAAATGGTTAAAAAAGATATTGCAAGAGTTAAAACTATCCTTGCTGAAAGAAAGTTAAACGAAACTAGAGCTTAATTTGGAAAGGAGGCTTTTAAACATGGAAAGAGGAAGAAGAAAAGTAAGAATAGGCCGTGTTGTAAGTAATAAAATGGACAAAACAATAGTTGTTGCTGTTGAAGATTTCGTACGTCATGAATTATACAACAAACCTGTTAAAAGAACTAAAAAGTTTAAGGCACACGACGAAAATAACGAATGTAGAATCGGAGATAGAGTAAAAATAATGGAAACTAGACCTTTATCAAAAGATAAAAGATTTAGACTAGTTGAAGTTGTTGAAAAAGTTAAGTAGTTTTTTTGAAAAGGAGGGATTACTATGGTACAACAAGAGACACGCTTAAAAGTTGCTGACAATTCTGGTGCAAAAGAATTACTATGTATACGTGTACTAGGCGGAAGTAAAAGAAAATATGGTAACGTAGGTGACGTAATAGTTGCTACAGTTAAAAGTGCAACACCTGGTGGAGTTGTAAAAAAAGGAAAAGTAGTTAAAGCTGTTATAGTAAGAAGTAAAAAAGGCATTAAACGTAATGACGGAAGTTATATAGCGTTCGATGAAAATGCTGCAGTTATAATAAAAGATGATAAAACTCCAGTAGGAACTCGTATATTCGGGCCTGTTGCTAGAGAGTTAAGAGATCATGAATTCATGAAAATAGTTTCTCTTGCTCCAGAAGTACTATAATAAGGAGGTGCAATAGGAGACATGATGCGCGTTAAGAAAGATGACACAGTTGTAGTTATAGCTGGTAAAGATAAAGGTAAAAAAGGTAAAGTTGTTGCTGTTTTACCAAAACAAAACAGAGTAGTTGTTGAAGGTGTTAACATAATGACTAAACACCAAAAACCAACTGCAGTTAATCCACAAGGTGGAATAATAAACAAAGAAGCTCCAATTCATATATCTAACGTAATGCCACTTGATCCAGAAACTGGAAAAGGAACTAGAGTTAGATTCGAAATGAAAGATGGAAAAAAAGTAAGAGTAGCAGTTAAGAGCGGAAAAGAAATATAATACAATATAACTCGAAAGGAGGGACCGTAAATGACTTCTAGATTACAAGAAAAATACATGAAAGAAGTTGCTCCTGCGTTAATGGAGAAATTTAATTACAAAAACGTAATGGAAATACCTAAAATAGATAAAATAGTTATCAACATGGGTATAGGTGACGCTAAAGAAAATCCAAAAGGATTAGAAAAAGCTGTTGAAGAAATGGAACTTATAGCAGGTCAAAAACCAGTTATAACAAGAGCTAAAAAATCAGTAGCTAACTTCAAATTAAGAGAAGGTATGCCAATAGGTGCAAAAGTTACTTTAAGACAAGATAAAATGTACTATTTCATGGATAAATTAGTATCAGTTACTTTACCAAGAGTTAGAGACTTCAGAGGTATAAATCCAAATGCTTTTGATGGTAGAGGAAACTATGCTTTAGGAATAAAAGAACAATTAATATTCCCAGAAATAGAGTATGATAAAGTAGACAAAGTAAGAGGAATGGATATAATATTCGTTACTACAGCTAAATCAGATGAGGAAGCTAGAGAATTACTAAAATTATTAGGAATGCCATTTTCAAAATAATAAAAAGGAGGGATTCCAGTGGCTAGAAAAGCAATGGTTGTAAAACAACAAAAGAAACAAAAATATAAAACTAGAGAATACACTAGATGTTCTATATGTGGTAGACCACATTCAGTTTTAAGAAGCTTTGGTATATGCCGTATATGCTTTAGAGAATTAGCTTACAAAGGACAAATACCTGGTGTAAGAAAAGCAAGTTGGTAGAATTTGCCCAAATATGAAAGGAGGTTTTCAATATGACAATGACAGATCCAATTGCAGATATGCTTACTCGTATAAGAAATGCAAATACTGTTAAGCATGAAACTGTTGATGTTCCAGCTTCTAACATAAAGAAAGAAATAGTAAGAATCTTATTAGAAGAAGGTTTCGTTAGAGGTTATGATGTTATAGAAGATGAAAAACAAGGAATAATAAGAATACAATTAAAGTACGGACAAGCAGGAGAGAGAGTTATACAAGGTATAAAAAGAATCTCTAAACCTGGTATGAGAGTTTATACAAACGCTTATGAAATACCTAAAGTATTAAACGGATTAGGTATATCAATAATATCTACTTCAAAAGGGATATTAACTGATAAACAAGCAAGAAAAGAAAATGTTGGTGGAGAAGTTATCTGCTACGTTTGGTAATAATATTAAAGGAAGCAAGGAGGTGTAACTATGTCAAGAATAGGTTTAAAACCAATAACAGTACCTGCAGGTGTAGAAGTTACTATAGCTGAAGGTAACCACGTTACTGTAAAAGGACCAAAAGGTACTTTAGAAAAACAGTTCGACGCTGCTTTAACAATAACTAAAGAAGGCGACGTTATAACAGTTGCTAGACCAACAAACAACAAACAACATAGATCATTACACGGATTAACTAGAACGTTAATAAACAATATGATAACTGGTGTTAATGCTGGTTTCGAAAAGAAATTAGAATTAGTTGGTGTTGGATACAGAGCACAAAAACAAGGAAATAAATTAGTTATGAACTTAGGATTCTCACATCCAGTAGAAATGGAAGATCCAGAAGGTATAACTGTAGAAGTTCCAAATCAAACTGAATTAGTAGTAAAAGGTATAGACAAACAATTAGTTGGTAACTACGCTGCTAAAATAAGAGATTGGAGAAAACCAGAACCATACAAAGGTAAAGGTATAAAATACGCTGGTGAATATATAAGACGTAAAGAAGGTAAAACTGGTAAAAAATAGGTAGAACCTAAAGTTTAACCAAAATAAAGTTGAACCAAATATAAGGTTGAAAGGAGTGAGCTCAGTGTTAAAGAAAGCTGATAAAAACGCTAAAAGACTTCAAAGACATAAGAGAGTTCGTAGAAAAGTGTTCGGAACACCTCAAAGACCAAGATTATGTGTATTTAGAAGTTCAAACAATATATATGCTCAAATAATAGATGACACAAATAGAGTAACTCTTGTTGCTGCATCTTCATTAGATGAAGCTGTTAAGGGTGCTGTTAATCATACAGGAAATAAAGAAGCAGCTAAATTAGTTGGCGAAATGGTAGCTAAAAAAGCTGTTGAAAAAGGAATCACTGAAGTAGTATTCGACAGAGGCGGATATATATATCATGGAAGAATAAAAGAATTAGCTGAAGGTGCAAGAGAAGCTGGTCTTAAATTCTAATAAAAGAGGAGGGAAGAAGGCATGCGTCGTAAACTTATAGATGCTAGACAACTAGACTTACAAGAAAGAGTTGTTGAGGTAAGACGTGTTACTAAAGTTGTTAAAGGTGGTAGAAACTTTAGATTCGCAGCTTTAGTAGTAGTTGGAGATGAAAACGGACACGTTGGTATAGGTACTGGAAAAGCAATGGAAGTTCCAGATGCTATAAAAAAAGCAGCAGAAGATGCTAAAAAGAATCTTATCAGAGTACCAATAGTTGGTACAACTATTCCTCACGAAGTAATCGGACACTTCGGTGCTGGGAAAATAATAATAATGCCTGCTCAAGAAGGTACAGGAATCATCGCTGGTGGTGCTGCAAGAACTGTATTAGAATTATCAGGATTAAAAGATGTTAGAGCTAAATCTTTAGGATCTAAAAATCCAAGAAATATGGTTAATGCTGCTATAGAAGGATTAAGTTCTTTAAAAACAGCTGAAGATGTAGCTAGACTTAGAGGTAAAAAAGTAGAAGATCTTTTAGGATAAGGAGGTAGTGTGAAATGGCTAAATTACAAATAAAATTAGTTAGAAGTACAATAGGGACTACTCCTAAACAAAAAAAGAATGTTGAAGCTTTAGGATTAAGAAGAAGAGAACAAGTAGTTGTTAAAGAAGATAATGCCCAAATGAGAGGTATGATCGCAAAAGTTGCTCACTTAGTTGAAGTAACTGAAATAGCTGAATAATAATAGATAAGGAATAAAGAAGGAGGTGCAATCCATGAAACTACATGAGTTAAAACCTGCTCAAGGTGCAGTAAAATCTAGAAAAAGATTAGGTAGAGGTACTGCTACAGGTCAAGGTAAAACTGCAGGACGTGGACAAAAAGGTCAAAAATCTCGTTCAGGCGGTGGAGTAAGAGTTGGATTCGAAGGTGGACAAATGCCACTAGCTAGAAGACTTCCTAAGAGAGGTTTCAAAAATCCATTCAGAAAAATATACACAGAAGTTAACGTTGAACTTTTAAATAGATTTGAAAATGGTACAGAAATAACTGCAGAATTATTAAAATCTACAGGTGCTATAAGTAAAATAGAAAAAGACGGAGTAAAAATATTAGGAGAAGGAACTCTTGAGAAAGCTGTAACAGTTAAAGCTGCTAAGTTCACTGCTTCAGCTCAAGAAAAAATCGAAAAAGCTGGAGGAAAAGCAGAATTAGTATAATATCTGTTCTTTCAAAAGTTACAGGTGGGTGATATTACGTGCTATCAAAGATAAAACAATCTTGGAAAGTAAAAGATGTAAGAAGAAGAATCTTATATACCCTAATGATGATTCTAATATTTAGAATAGGTACCACAATACCAGTTCCTGATGTAAACACAAGTATTATTAGTAATTTAGTAAGTGGTAATAGCTTACTAGCTCTATATAATATGTTCACAGGAGGAGCATTTAGTAACTTTACACTATTTGCTCTAGGTATAGGGCCTTATATCACTGCTTCAATCATAATACAACTTTTAACAGTAGGTTTCGACAGTTTGAAAGAACTTCAGAAATCTGGTGAAGAAGGTAGAAAGAAGATGAATATGTACACTAAATATACAGCATTAGTATTAGCAATAATACAAGCTGTAGGTATAACTCTAGGAGTTATAAAGAGTGCATTGACATCGGACAGTATTTTCTCTATTGCTACAGTTATCATGACATTAGTTTCAGCAAGTATGATATTAATGTGGATGGGTGATAGAATAACTGAAAAAGGACTAGGAAACGGAAGTTCTATCATTATATTTGTTGGTATTATCTCAAGAATACCTTCAGATTTAATAAGTGTAGTAAAATCAGTTCAATCTGGTACATTAGTATTATGGTTAGCTATAGTATTAGCTGTAATAATGTTAGTAACTATCGCTTTAGTTACATTTATTAACGAGGCGGTAAGAAAAATACCAGTACAATATGCTAAAAAAGTTGTTGGAAGAAAGTTATATGGAGGTCAAAACTCTCATATACCAATGAAAGTAAATCAATCAGGGGTTATGCCAATAATCTTTGCTAGTTCACTTTTAGCATTTCCACAAACAATAGCATTATTTATGGGCAAAAATGCCCAAAATTTTGTTTCCACTTACTTAAGCACATCTGGTGATATAGGATTTTGGATTTATAGATCACTAGAAGTTCTATTAATAGTATTTTTCTCTTATTTTTATACTACAATATCATTCAATGTGGACGATATTGCTGAAAATATGAAAAATAATGGTGGATTCATACCAGGAATAAGACCTGGTAGACCTACAGTAGATTACTTAAGCAAAATACTATCTAGAATAACTCTTGCGGGAGCTTTATTCTTAGCAGTAATAGCAATGATACCAGCATTCACAGTACACTTTATGAGTGTAAACATGAGTTTAGCAGGTACATCAATACTAATCGTTGTAGGGGTAGCACTTGAGCTTAAGAGACAGTTAGAGTCACACCTAGTTATGAGAAGTTATCAAGGATTTTTAAAATAAATTGGAGATGATTAAATGAGACTAATATTATTAGGACCTCCTGGTGCTGGAAAAGGAACTCAAGCAGCAGGGATAGTTGAAAAATACAAAATACCTCATATATCAACAGGAGATATATTTAGACAAAATATAAAAGAGGGAACAGACCTTGGAAAGAAAGCTAAAGAATATATGGATCAAGGTTTATTAGTTCCAGACGAACTAACAGTTGGTCTAGTAACTGATAGAATATCACAACCTGATTGTGGTAATGGATTCATGTTAGATGGATTTCCAAGAAATGTATCTCAAGCAGTACAATTAGATGCATTTCTAAAAGAACATGGTATTGCTTTAGATAAAGTAATAAATATAGAAGTTGATAAAGAAAAGTTAGTTGCAAGAGCTGTAGGTAGAAGAATCTGTAAATCTTGTGGCGCTACTTATCATATAGAATTTAACCCATCTAAAGAAGAAGGCGTTTGTGATATATGTAAAGGAGAACTTTATCAAAGAGCCGACGATAATGAAGAGACAGTTTCAAAAAGAATACAAGTTTACTTAGATGAAACTAAACCATTAGCTGATTATTATTCTAAAGTTGGAATAATAGCAGATATAGATGGTCAACAATCTATAGACAAAGTATTCAACGATATAGTTTCTGCATTAGAAGGCAAATAGATAATGATCAACTTAAAATCTAAAGAAGAAATAGAAATCATGAGAGAGGCAGGCAAAATTGTCGCCGAAACTCATGAATTATTAAAGTCAGCTATAATTCCGGGGGTATCAACTCTAGAGTTAGATACAATAGCTGAAGAGAATATAAGAAAATATAATGCAGTACCATCTTTTAAAGGCTATGGAGGATTCAAAGGAAGTATCTGTGCATCTATCAATAATGAAGTTGTACATGGTATTCCAGGAAACAAAATAGTAAAAGAGGGAGACATTATAAGTATTGATATAGGAGCCTATTATAAAGGATATCATGGTGACGCTGCAAAAACGCATGCTGTCGGTGTAATATCTGAAGACAATAGGAAGTTAATAGAAGTAACACGTCAAAGCTTCTATGAAGGAATAAAGTTTGCAAAAATCGGATACAGACTTTCGGACATCTCACACGCAATACAAACATATGTTGAAAAGAATGGCTTTTCAGTAGTTAGGGACTTGGTTGGTCATGGAGTAGGCACACATCTTCATGAACCACCTGATGTACCTAATTATGGGAAACCAGGAAAAGGACCAAAATTAAAGGCTGGAATGGTTTTAGCTATAGAGCCAATGGTGAATATGGGCAAATTCAATGTCAAATGTCTATCAGATGGATGGACTATTGTTACAATCGATGGGAAAAATTCAGCACACTATGAACATACGATAGTAATTACAGAAAATGAGCCAATTTTGCTAACAAGTCTTTAAATTTAGTCAAATAAATGATATTATAAATAATGCAGGTTTTGAACCTGCTGACATTAAAGTTAAGCACTTGAGTTTAAATTACTTTCAAAAAAGTAATAAAATAGTATAAAATTGTTAATGATACTTTTTAAGAGCTAACTTAATTAAGTCGATTTGCTGACTTATTGAATGGAGGGCTGGTTGTTTAATGGCCAAAAAAGATGTAATAGAATTTGAAGGTACAGTTGTAGAAAACTTACCAAATGCTATGTTTAAAGTTAAATTAGAAAATGGACATGAAGTATTATGCCATTTATCTGGTAAGCTAAGAATGAACTTCATAAGAATTCTTGAAGGTGATAAGGTTAAAATAGAACTTTCACCTTATGATCTTACAAGAGGAAGAATCACTTGGCGTAAGAAGTAGACTAGCGTATAGTCTAAGGAGGGATTAATAATGAAGGTAAGACCATCAGTAAAACCAATGTGTGAAAAATGTAAGATAATCAAAAGAAAAGGTAAAGTAATGGTTATCTGCGAAAATCCAAAGCACAAACAAAAACAAGGATAATATAAAAAATGATAGCATTTACAGTTGTTTTATGCTATAATAGAGAACTGTGATGTTAACAAAAATTGTTAAAAAATAACGAAAAAATAGATACGAAAATATGTAAAAGACTGGGTTTTTTACAGAAAACTAATGTAGGAGGTGCAACTATGGCAAGAATCGCTGGGGTAGATTTACCTAACGAAAAGAGAGCGGAAATAGGCTTAACTTATATATATGGTATAGGTAGAGCAACTGCTAATGAAATATTAGCTAAAGCTGAGATAAATCCTGATACAAGAATAAAAGATTTATCAGAAGAAGAAGTTAATACATTAAGAAGAATCATAGATAATGATTTCTTAGTTGAAGGTGACTTAAGAAGAGAAATCGCATTAAACATAAAAAGATTAAGAGATATAAAATGTTACAGAGGTATAAGACATGCTAAAGGATTACCTCTAAGAGGACAAAAAACTAAGACTAATGCTAGAACTAGAAAAGGTCCTAGAAAAACTGTATCTCGTAAAAAGAAAAAATAATAAATAGATAGGAGGGAAATCGAGAAATGGCTAAACCAAAAAAGAAAGCAACACGTGTAAGAAGAAGAGAACGTAAAAATATAGATCGTGGACATGCACATATACAATCAACTTTTAATAATACAATAGTTACTTTAACTGACGTTCATGGAAATGCTATATCATGGGCATCTTCAGGACAATTAGGATTTAAAGGATCAAGAAAATCAACTCCATTTGCTTCTCAAATGGCTGCAGAAACTGCTGCTAAAGCTGCAATGGAACACGGTTTAAAAAGCGTAGAAGTATTTGTTAAAGGACCAGGTTCTGGTAGAGAAGCTGCTATAAGAGCTTTACAAGCTACAGGACTTGAAGTAACAATGATAAAAGACGTCACTCCAATACCACACAATGGATGTAGACCACCAAAAAGAAGAAGAGTATAATCATAGGAGGTATAGACAATGGCAAGATATACTGGTGCATCATGTAGACAATGCCGTAGAGAAGGAATGAAATTATTCCTTAAAGGTGATAGATGTTATACAGATAAATGTGCTGTAGTTAAAAGAAACTATGCTCCTGGGCAACACGGACAAGGGAGAAAGAAACTTTCTAACTATGGATTACAATTAAGAGAAAAACAAAAAGTTAAAAGAATATACGGAGTTTTAGAAACTCAATTCAGAAATTTATATGAACGTGCAGAAAAAATGTCAGGTAAAACTGGTGAAAACTTATTATGTCTATTAGAAGAAAGATTAGACAACGTAGTTTTCAGAATGGGATTAGCTAACTCTAGAAAAGAAGCTAGACAATTAGTTACTCATGCACACTTTACTTTAAACGGTAAAAAAGTAGATATACCATCATTAACTGTTAAAGTTGGAGATGTTATAGCTGTTAAAGAAACTTCTAAATCATCAGCTAAATTCAAAGCTCTAGTTGAAGCAAACAAAGTTGCTCCAAACTGGTTAGATGTAAACTTAGAAGAAATGTCTGCTAAAGTAGTTGCATTACCAACTAGAGAAGATATAGATATCGAAATAGCAGAACACTTAATCATAGAACTTTATTCAAAATAATAAGCAGTTTTTAAAAATAATTTTAAAATTGTTTACCCTCAGTGGATTAACAAATTTTAAGGAGGGTTTAGTCCATGATAGAAATAGAAAAACCAAAAGTAGATATAGTTGAGCTTAGCGAAGACTATAGATATGGAAAATTCGTAGTGGAACCTCTAGAGAGAGGCTACGGAATAACTATAGGGAATGCCCTAAGAAGAATATTATTATCATCTTTACCAGGTGTAGCAGTACACTCTATAAAAATAGACGGAGTGTTACATGAGTTCTCTACAATACCAGGTGTAAAAGAAGATGTTACTGAAATAATATTAGCATTAAAAGAACTTTCAGCTACTATTGATGGTGAAGGTAGTAGAACACTTAAAATAGAAGCTCAAGGTCCATGCTCTATCAAAGGATCTGACATAATATGTCCTCCAGACGTTGAAATATTAAGTAAAGATTTACACATCGCTACTTTAGATGATAATGCTAAACTTAATATGGAAATATATGTTGATAAAGGTAGAGGATATGTACCAGCAGAAGAAAATAAAACAGACAATATGCCTATAGGTGTATTACCTGTTGATTCGATATATACTCCCGTTGAAAAAGTTAGCTACCATGTAGAGAATACAAGAGTTGGTCAAAAATCAGATTATGATAAATTAACTCTAGAAGTTATGACTAATGGAAGTATAAATCCTCAAGAAGGAATATCTCTGGCTGCTAAAGTACTTGTTGAGCATTTAAATCTATTCATAGATTTAACTGAACACGTAAGTAACGTAGAAATAATGGTAGAAAAAGAAGAAGATCAAAAAGAAAAAGTTTTAGAAATGACTATAGAAGAATTAGATTTATCAGTTAGATCTTATAACTGTTTAAAAAGAGCGGGAATAAACACAGTTGAAGAATTAGCTAATAAGTCTGAAGATGATATGATGAAGGTTAGAAACCTTGGTAAAAAATCATTAGAAGAAGTAATTCAAAAACTAGAAGAACTTGGATTAGGTCTTAAACCAAGCGAAGAATAATCGACAAAGGAGGGATTGACATGGCTACTTATCGTAAATTAGGTCGTGTGACTTCACACAGAAATCTTATGTTAAGAAACTTAGTAACTGACTTACTAAGAAATGGTAGAATAGAAACTACTGTAACTAGAGCTAAAGAAACTCGTAGAATGGCAGAAAAAATGATAACTCTTGCTAAAAGAGGAGATTTACATGCTAGAAGACAAGTTTTAGCTTACGTTATGGATGAAACTGTTGTAAACAACTTATTCACTGATTTAGCTCCAAAATACGCTGAAAGAAACGGTGGATACACTAGAATAATCAAAAAAGGGCCAAGAAGAGGCGACGCTGCTGAAATGGCATTTATAGAATTAGTATAGTAAATAATAGTTTTATATAGATAAACCCATACTGTTTAGTATGGGTTTTATTTTTTTATACAATAAAATATGAATAGATAGGTTTATACTATGTATATATTAAGTATATAAAATATTTTAATTGTATCCGTAAGAAACAAAAAATATGGAAATACTTTCAAATTAACAGCAATATTTTTAAATTTTTATGGCTAAACTATGTTATAATAATAAACTGTATAAGTTTTTAAACTACTGCTTTATAAAGGAGTATATGAGATGGAAAATATAATAAATGTAAAGGATATGACCTTTGAATATGTAACGATAGATTCTAAATTTAAAGCAATAGATGATTTGAGCTTAGAAGTAAAACAAGGTGAATTTGTTGCAATAATAGGTCATAATGGATCAGGTAAATCAACTTTATCTAAAAATTTAAATGCAATTTTAGTACCAACTCAAGGTGATATTTATATCGATGGTATGAATACAAAAGATGAGTCAAAACTGTGGAATATTAGACAAACTGCAGGAATGGTATTCCAAAATCCAGATAACCAAATAGTAGCAACAATAGTAGAAGAAGATGTTGCGTTTGGTCCAGAAAATCTTGGTGTAGAGCCAACATTAATCAGAGAAAGAGTTGAAGATGCTCTAAAAAGTGTTGGTATTTATGAATTAAAGGATAGACAACCTCATTTATTATCAGGTGGTCAAAAACAAAGGGTTGCAATAGCAGGTATTATAGCTATGAGACCTAAATGTATTATATTTGATGAAGCTACAGCAATGTTAGACCCATCAGGTAGAAAAGAAGTTATGAACGTAATAAAAAAATTAAATAAAGAAGAGAATATTACAACTTTACATATAACTCATTATATGGAAGAAGCTGTCCAAGCTGATAGAGTAGTTGTTGTAGACAAAGGTAAAAAACTATTAGAAGGGACTCCAAAAGAGGTATTTAAAAATGTAGATTTATTAAAGGAAATAGGTCTAGATGTACCTTATATGACAGAACTAGCTAGCCTTTTAAGAGAAGAAGGACTAGATTTAGATGATGACATATTAACAGTGGATGAAATGGTGGATAAATTATGTCAGTTATAGTAAAGAATTTAACTCATATATATGATGAAGGAATGCCTTTTGCAAGCAAGGCTCTTGATGATATTTCTTTTGAGATAAAAGATAATGACTTTGTTGGTTTAATTGGACATACTGGTTCTGGAAAATCAACATTAATACAACATTTAAATGGTTTATTAAAGCCATCTTCTGGTCAAATTATAGTAAATGGTTTTAATATAACAGATAAAGATTTAAATTTAACTGAAATTAGAAAAAGAGTAGGGATAGTTTTTCAATATCCAGAGTATCAATTATTTGAAGAAACTGTAGAAAAAGATATTGCATTTGGTCCAGGAAACTTAGGACTAGATGAAGCTGAAATAAGCAAAAGAGTAAAAAATTCGATGGAAGCAGTTGGACTTGACTACGAAACATATAAAGATAAATCACCTTTTGATTTATCAGGTGGTCAAAAACGTAGGGTAGCAATAGCTGGTGTAATAGCTATGAACCCAGAAGTACTTATATTAGATGAACCGACAGCAGGATTAGACCCAGGTGGTAGAGATGAAATATTTAATCTGATTAAAAAATTACATCGTGACAATAATATAACTATAATACTTTCATCACACAGTATGGATGATATGGCAAAACTTGCCCAAACAATAATTGTTATGAATCATGGAAAAATAGAATTTATGGGAACACCTAGAGAAGTCTTCACTTCTCATGCTGACAAACTAAGAGAAATAGGCCTAGATGTGCCTCAAGTATTAGAATTAGCAACTAAATTAAGACAAAAAGGCTTTGATATAAGACCAGACATACTTACAGTAGAGGAAGTCAAAGACGAAATACTAAAAGTTATGAGAGGAAGAAAGAAATGTTAAAAGATATAACTATAGGTCAATATTATCCAGCAAATTCTAAAATCCATAAATTAGATCCGAGAACAAAAATTATAGCAGCAATTATATTTATGATTGCTCTATTCGTAGTAAATCAATTTTGGCCATATGCAATTATATTTGCAATAATAGCAGCTGTAGTTAAGGCATCTGATATCCCTATGAAATATATGATGAAGGGACTAAAGCCTTTAAGATGGATTCTATTATTCACATTTGTAATAAATATGTTTTGTTTACCTGGAGAAGTACTTGTTGTTGGAGGAGTTAAACTTCAATTAGGATTTTTAAAAATTACTGATGCTGGTCTAAGACAAGCGATATTTATGGCTATTAGATTAATATACTTAGTTGTAGGTACATCTTTATTAACACTTACAACATCACCAATACAATTAACAGACGGTATAGAAAGACTTCTATCACCATTTAACAAAATAGGTCTACCAGTACATGAACTAGCAATGATGATGACTATAGCATTACGTTTTATACCAACATTATTAGATGAAACAGATAAAATAATGAAAGCTCAAATGTCTAGAGGGGCTGATTTTGAAAGTAGCAACCTTATAAACAGAGCGAAAAACTTAGTACCATTATTAGTACCATTATTCGTAAGTGCTTTCAGAAGGGCTGACGAATTAGCTATGGCTATGGAAGCTAGATGTTATAGAGGTGGATATAACAGAACAAAAATGAGACAGGCTGTTATTACTACTGCCGACAAAGTAGCATATTTACTTATGATACTATTCTTAGCAGGAAGTATAGCAAGTAGATTTATACACATATTAGTATAATTTAATAAGTAAAACTGTAAATAACAATTATAAAAATTGATTTTTAGATTATGTGATAAAGTATTTTATAAGCTATATTACGTCTAAAAATCAATTTTTTAAATTAAAGAACAATTAACAGTTTTTTATTTATAAATACTTACAAAGTAAAATAATTTAAGATTGAAGAGGTAATTAATGAGAAACTTAAAGATTACTTTACAATATAACGGTAAAGACTACTGTGGATGGCAAAAACAACCCAATGCACTTGGGATTCAAGGGACAGTAGAAAAAGCCATATATGAAATAACAAAAGAAGAAGTAAAAGTTACTGCATCGGGAAGAACAGATGCAGGTGTGCACGCCCTAGGTCAAGTGGCAAACTTTAAAACAGAATGTAACATACCAGCAGATAGAGTACCTGATGCATTAAATGCCAAATTGCCAAAAGATATTTCTGTAATATCATGCGAAGAGGTTGACATAGACTTTCACGCACGATATAATGCTTGTGGAAAGACATATAGATATTTAATCTACAATAAACCTTACAGAAGCCCTTTATACAAGGATTTATCATATCATGTGAGGTATGACTTAGATTTAGATAAAATTCGCTCAGAAGCCAAATATTTAATTGGTACACATGATTTTGGCGGATTTATGAGTTCTGGCTCATCAGTAAAAGATACAGTGAGAACTATCTATGATGTCGACATAAAAGAAAACGACGGAATGATATCTATTGAAGTGAGTGGAAACGGATTTTTATACAATATGGTAAGGATAATTGTAGGTACACTTGTGGATATAGGTCGAGGCAGAATTAAACATAATATGGAAGAAATAATAAATTCCAAAAGTAGGTCAATGTGTGGTCACACAGCGCCTGCGCATGGTTTATTTCTCAAAAAAGTTAACTATTAAACCCTTGACACTTTTTCGTAGTTGTATTAGAATATATAGGAATGTGTTAATAAGTCCACAACGCCCCGGACTTTATATAAAACGGTAAAATAAAATTTTTGAAAATTAAGAAGGAGGGACAACCATGAAAAGTTATATAGCTAAACCAGCTGAAGTACAAAGAAATTGGTACTTAGTTGACGCTGAAGGAAAAACATTAGGTCGTCTTGCTACAGAAATAGCAACTATATTAAGAGGAAAACATAAACCAACATTTACACCACATGTAGACGGTGGAGACTTCGTTGTTGTTGTAAATGCATCAAAAGTAGTTTTAACAGGAAAAAAATTAGATCAAAAATACTATAGATACCACACTGGTTATGTAGGTGGATTAAAAGAAATCTCTTACAGAGAAATGATGGAAAAGAAACCAGAAGAAGTAGTAGCACATGCAGTTAGCGGAATGTTACCAAAAAATAAATTAAGAGCTAGAATGATGACTAGATTAAGAGTATTCGCAGGAGCAGAACATACTCATGCAGCTCAAAAACCAGAAGTAATAAGCTTCTAATTTAACTAGGTGAAAGGAGGAGTTATCATGGAAAAAGTACAATTCTACGGAACAGGAAGAAGAAAAAGCTCTGTAGCTAGAGTTAGATTAGTTGCAGGTGAAGGAAACATAACAGTAAACGGAAGAGCATTAGACGAATATTTCGATTACGATACATTAATAAGAGATGTTAAACAACCATTAGTTTTAACTAACAATGAAAACAAATATGACGTTATAGTAAGAGTTGAAGGTGGAGGATTCACTGGACAAGCTGGTGCTATAAGACATGGTATATCTAGAGCTTTATTAAAAGCTGATGCTGAATTAAGATCAGAGCTTAAAAAAGCTGGATTCTTAACTAGAGATGCTAGAATGAAAGAAAGAAAGAAATACGGATTAAAGGCTGCAAGAAGAGCACCTCAATTCTCAAAAAGATAGTATTACCTTATATGGTATTTATAAAAGTCTTGAAGTTATTAACTTCAAGGCTTTTTTTATTGTATATAAAAGTATATTAAAGAAATATTTTAAAAGGCTTGGTTTTTACTAGATACATATTATTCATTTGATATAATTAAAGTAAAAATTGTTAGCTTGAAAAGGGGTATAGTAGATGAATATAGGTATATTTAATTGGGGAGACATTTATGAAGAATTTGCAACAAGGTTATTGAAATATAAAAATAATAGGAAAGGCCTTATTTCAAAAATTCAAAATGTTTATGAAGAAATAGATATGAAGTTACCTAAAATGGAGAGTAATGGTAAAATATTGGATATAGATCCTTTTACTATTTTTGGATTATTTAATAAAGGTATAACAGATGATAACCGTAAGCGTATTTTAGGGGAAATTGCAAAACAATTTAATCTTAAAAATAAAGTACCATCTAGCTTTGATGGAATTCCATTAGTTAATAATTTAAGTGCTGCTTTTTTCAATTTTGTTGAAGACCGAGGAGAAAATGATATAAATAATTTGTGGGAAGCCTTTGAATCAGCAATTAGGTATGCTGATAATCCTACACAAGAAAATAAATTAAAAATAGAATCTGCATATGACAAAGTAATTAAACAAAGAGGTATTCAGTGGAATATTACAATGGGATTATATTGGATTCGTCCAAATACTTATATAAACCTAGACTCAAAAAATAGAGAATTTATTATTAGTGAAAAAATTCTTCCAGAACAATTTATTAAAGAATTAAATAAATTTAAAAACATACCAAATGGTGAACAGTATATTCAATTATGTGCTTTACTATTAGATAAAATAAAATATGGTAAATATGGTTATAGAAATTTTAAAGAATTATCTTTTATGGCATATGAACAAGATGTTTATTGGCCACCAGATAAGGATTATAATCCAAATATAAGTACAAGTGAATGGAAAGAATTTTTACAGAAGGATAAAGAGGATTATCCAGAAACTTTAGAGATGCTTAAAGTTATGTACAGTTTAGGGGGGGAAGCTACTTGTAAAAAGTTAGGAGAGATATTGGATAGACATTCTAGTAGTTGTCTTAATATAGGTAAAAATCTTGGTAGGAGAGCTAAATATAAATTTAATTTAGCACCATATATGGATGGAAAAACAGAAAGGTTCTTCGTTATTCCATTTCTTGGACGACGTATTTATCAAGATGGCAAACAATTATATTCTTGGAAGATAAGATCAGAATTAATGGAGGCATTGAAGGGTATGGATTTAGAAAAAATTCAATTGGGTAAACAAAATACAGATATATCTAAAAATACAATATTATATGGCCCTCCTGGCACTGGTAAGACATATAATACAGTTATGTATGCAGTTGCTATAATTGAAAATAAAAAACTTGAAGATATAAAAAGGGAGAATTATACAAAGGTTATTGATAGATATAATAAGTATAAAGAAGATGGGGTTATAGAGTTCACTACATTTCATCAATCTTATGGATATGAAGAATTTATAGAAGGTATTAAACCAGTTATACATAGTGATGAAGAAGATGAAACTGATATACAATATGAAGTGGTTCCAGGATTATTTAAAAAGTTTTGTGATATAGCTGGTAAACCAATTTTGAGAAAAGAAAAATGTGATATAGGTATAAATGAATCACCAACTATATGGAAAATTTCACTTGAGGGTTCAGGCGAAAATTCAACACGTACCGAATGTATGAGAAATAATCATATTAGAATAGGATATGATGAGTATGGTAGGGAAATTACAAATCTATCTAAAGGTGATGCTGGTAGAAACATATTAAATTATTTTATTAATGATATGAGTATAGGTGATATAGTTATGTCTTGCTACGATTGTAATACCGTGGATGCTATTGGTGTAGTAACAGGTGAATATGAATGGCATGATGAATATGCTGAATATAAAAGATTACGTAAGGTAAATTGGATTGTAAAAGGTATTAAAGAGAATATTATAAAAATTAATAATGGAAGCAGACTTAGTAATCCTACGGTATATAAATTAAGAATGGATTTATCAGATGTTATGGAAATTATAGAGAAATATTCTAATAATACTATAGAGGTTGAAGAAAAGAAAAAGAATCATATTTTTATAATAGATGAAATCAATAGGGGAAATATATCAAAAATTTTTGGAGAATTAATTACGTTAATAGAACCGACAAAACGTATAGGTCAGGCTGAAGGACAAAAAGTTAAATTGCCTTATTCTCAAAAACTTTTTGGAGTTCCAAATAACGTGTATTTAATTGGGACAATGAACACAGCAGATAGATCTATTGCAACAATTGACACAGCATTACGACGTAGATTTAATTTTAAAGAGATGTTGCCAGATTCAGAGGTTTTAGATGGAATTTATGTAGAAGATGTTTCTGTCAAAGATATATTTATAAAAATGAATAAGCGTATAACTGTTTTATTTGATAGAGAACATACTTTAGGACATGCTTATTTCTTACCTCTGAAAGATGCTCCAACCATTGAGACGCTGGCAAATATTTTTGAAAATAGTATTATTCCTCTATTACAAGAATATTTCTATGAGGATTATGAGAAAATCCGACTGGTTCTTGGTGATAACCAAAAGGATAGTGAGGATAAACAGTTTATTACAATAGAAGAAAATGATTATAATGATTTATTTGGAGATACAGATTATGAATTTGATGAAATGAGAACTTATAAAATAAATAGTTTTGCATTAACAAATATTAAAGCATATCGCTCAATATAATTTGTGAGAGGTATAAAGAATGAAGAAAACATATCAAATAACTGAATATAGTTCGTTTGTAAGGGGAAAAAATATTACAGGCTATACATACTTACCAAATTATATATTTGACATATTAGAGGAGTTTATACTTTCAAATAAAAATAGAGATGTAGAAGCATTAGAATTTATGAATATTTCAGTAAGAAAGGGAATAGGAAAAGTTATAACAGCAAAAAACTATGTTGGCATAATTGAAATTAAAGATGGTATAAATATTGAAATTCTTCCTAAAATTTATTCACAAGAATATGTAACAGAAGCCAAAGTTAAAAAATTAGTTATGGATATGTTGAAAACTTTAAGAAAATCACCATATAAATCTTTACAGGTAGCTAATGTAAGTATTGATAAAATGAATATCTTTGAAATTTTTATAAGAATGTTTATAAATGAAGTATTACTTATTGTAAAGAAGGGTCTAAAGTCAAACTATGAGACAATAGAATCTAATGAAAGAGTGTTCAAAGGGAAGATGAAATTTACACAACAAATTAAATACAATTATGCACATAAAGAGCGATGTTATGTAGAATATGATGAGTTCAATACAAATTGTCCTGAAAACAAGTTGTTAAAATCTACATTACTTTATTTATATAAAAATACACATTCTTTGAGAAATAAAAATGATATAAAGATGTTGTTAAATAGTTTTTCAGAAGTTAATAACTCTACTAATTATGAAGATGATTTTAATAGAATAGTGGCAGCAGATAGAAATAAAAAAGATTATACAACTGCATTATTGTGGAGCAAGATTTTTCTTATGGGTAAGAGTTTTACTTCATTTTCTGGTTCAAAAATTGCTTTTGCACTGCTGTTTCCAATGGAAAACTTATTTGAAAGTTATGTAGCAGAAGTTCTAAGAAGGAATTTAAATAAATCAGCATATAATATTTCTATCCAAGATAAAACACATCATCTATTTGATGAACCTAATAAAAAATTTTTGCTAAAACCAGATATTGTTGTTAAAAATAAAAAAGATAATAATATTGTTATATTAGATACTAAGTGGAAGCTACTTTCTGGTCAAAAATCAAATTATGGTATACCTCAATCTGATATGTATCAAATGTATGCTTATTCTAAAAAGTATGGAGCTGAAAATGTAATATTGTTATATCCTAATACAGAAAAGATTATAGTAAGTAAACCTATAGAATTTAAATCAAAAGATGGCCTTAGTGTAAAAGTAAGATTTATAGATTTATTTAATATTAAGGAAAGTATCAATCAATTAATCATTGAATTATAATACATAAAAAAGTTAAAATAATAATTTGTATTTCAATAAACTAATCAGATGAAAAAATACGTATATTTTTACTTGAAACTAAAATTATATTCGTATATAATAAACTTGTAAAACAAAGAACGGTCAAGTGACTGGTGGAAACATCGAAAGATGCGTAGGATAACCTACAGGGAGCTTGATTATATATTTAGGAATTGCCGACCGCCTGGGCACGTAAGATATTTTATGGAATATTTGCGTGCAGGCGGTCTTTTTATATTTAAAATAAATTATTTAGGGGGAAAATAGCATGAACATGTTATCACTTGCAAATGAATTAAATAGCAACACTTATCCAGGAAGAGGTATTGTAATAGGAAAAACTAAAGATGGTAAAAAAGCAGTAACAGCATATTTTATAATGGGAAGAAGTAATAATAGTAGAAACAGAGTATTTGTAGAAGATGGAGAAGGAATAAGAACACAAGCATTTGACCCATCAAAACTTGAAGATCCATCATTAATAATCTATGCTCCAGTTAGAGTTTTAGGAAATAAAACAATAGTAACTAATGGGGACCAAACAGATACTATATATGAAGGCATGGATAAACAACTTACTTTTGAGCAATCATTAAGAACTAGAGAATTTGAACCAGATGCGCCAAATTACACTCCTAGAATTTCAGGAATAATGCACGTTGAAAACGGAAAATACAATTATGCAATGTCAATATTAAAAAGCAATAATGGAAACCCAGAAGCTTGTAATCGCTATACATTTGCATACGAAAATCCAGCAGCAGGTGAGGGACATTTCATACATACATATATGCACGACGGAAACCCACTACCAAGCTTTGAAGGTGAGCCAAAATTAGTAGAAATAAACGGGGATATAGATGAATTCACTAATATGGTTTGGACTAATTTAAATGAAGACAATAAAGTTTCATTATTTGTTAGATTTATAGATATAGCTACTGGTGAATATGAAACAAGAATAGTGAATAAAAACAAATAATATTTAGTAGTTATATATAATTACTAAATGAAAATATAAATTTTAATATAAGAATAGGAATATATAAATAAAAGTGCATAGCTGCACAAAAGGAGTATATATAATGAAAGAAATTCAATTAAAATATGGGTGCAATCCAAATCAAAAGCCATCAAGAATATTTATGGAAGATGGTTCACAACTACCAGTAAAAGTCTTAAATGGAAAACCAGGATATATAAACTTTTTAGATGCTTTTAATGGATGGCAGTTGGTTAAAGAGTTAAAAGAAGCTACAGGACTTCCAGCAGCAACATCATTCAAACATGTATCGCCAGCAGGAGCGGCAGTAGGAAAGGAATTAGACGATACATTAGCAAGAATATATTGGGTTGATGATTTAGGAAAATTATCACCACTTGCAAGTGCATATGCAAGAGCTAGAGGTGCTGATAGAATGTCATCATTTGGAGATTTTATAGCATTATCAGATATATGTGATATTGATACTGCAAATTTAATAAAGAGAGAAGTTTCGGATGGAGTTATTGCTCCAGGATTCACAGATGAAGCTTTTGAAATATTAAAGACAAAGAAAAAAGGCAATTATAATATAATCCAAATAGATGAAAACTATATTCCAAACAAATTAGAAAGAAAGCAAGTTTATGGGGTGACTTTTGAGCAAGGTAGAAATGAATTAGATATTGATGATGATTTATTATCTAATATAGTGACTATAAATAAAAATATCCCAGAAGAAATATTAATAGATATGAAGATTGCACTTATCACATTAAAATATACTCAATCAAACTCAGTTTGTTATGTTAAAGATGGTCAAGCGATAGGCATAGGGGCAGGGCAACAGTCAAGGATTCACTGTACTCGTCTTGCTGGGCAAAAAGCAGACAATTGGTATCTTCGTCAATCACCTCAAGTAATGGGGCTTGAGTTTAAAGATGAAATTGGTCGTGCAGAAAGAGATAATGCAATAGATATCTATATAGGGGATGAATATATGGATATTCTTTGTGAAGGAGAATGGCAAAAAATATTTAAAATAAAACCAGAAGTTTTTACAAAAGAAGCTAAAAGAGATTGGTTAGATAAAATGACAGATGTAGTTGTAGGGTCTGATGCATTTTTCCCATTCCCAGATAATATAGAAAGAGCACACAAAAGCGGAGTTAAATATATAGTTCAGCCAGGGGGCTCAGTAAGAGATAATGAAGTAATAAAATGTTGTGATAAATATAATATAGCTATGTTATTTACAGGCATAAGACTATTCCATCATTAGAGAATATATAAAAAAGGTAGAATTAAAAATAAAATAAATTTTTAATTCTACCTTTTTATATTTGTGATTTAATTATCTGTAAAAGTGTTTACAGAAGTTTTTTAATTCATTTAAGAATATAGTTGTAGATTTAGAATGATTATTATCATTTAAAACATATGTAAAATATTTTTCATAATAACTTTCTAATGGAAGAATGCATATATCTTCATTTTTATAAGATGGCTCTGCAATAAGTTTAGGAATAATGCTAATACCTAATTTATTTTTTACAGCCTCTTTAATTGCATAATCACTTCCCAAAGTCAACATACTTTCTGGTTTAAGATGATTCTCTTTTAAGAAAAGATCTATAAAATGTTTTGTTGAACAATTATCCTCTCTAGTTATCCATCTTTTAGACTTTAGCTCGTTCATATATGTAGAGATATCTTTAATTGTGTTTGCATATGGGATTATAAGAACCATTTTTTCTCTCAGAAATCTATTTTGCATAAGAGTATTTTTTTCATATAATTCTTCTATAAGTCCTATATCTATTTCATTATTTCTTAATTTATTTAGAATGTTTTTATCACTATCTGTAAATATATCTATATTTATATTTGGATATTTTTTTAGAAACTCAGATAAAAATTTCGGTAAAAAATACTCTTCAAGAACAGAATTGACTCCAATTTTTATACTACCTACTACATCATCATTATTATTTTCTATTAATTCCCCTGGGGTATCATCTATTATATTAAAAATCTGTTTTGCCCTTTTGTATAATAAGTTTCCGCTCTCTGTTATAGTTATTTCATTGTTTCTAGAAATAAGAGCGATATTTACTCTAAAGAATTGTTCTAAGTATTTTAAATGTTCATAAACAGTTGCTTTAGAGAGATTCAAATTTTCCATAACTTTTATAACATTGTCGGTTTCGACTATAGATATAAAAGTTTTTAATTCAGGTAGCATGACAACCCTCCTCAATGGTATTTTATTTAAGCAACCTTAAAAATTCGCATTGTTTATATTTTAGCATTTTTCTTTATTTTATACACGTTTAATATTTAGTTTGTAAGAATATTGATATATTTAATGATAATAAATAACTATAAATACAGCAAAAAATCAAAAAAAGACGTATTGATATAGACATATTAATTTAGACAAGTATTTTTTATTATGATAAACAAATATTAATTTACATATATATGAAAATTAATATTATAGTAAATTTATTGATTTGTGATAAAACTACGCTTTTTTGACGTATATATCGTAAGCTGATACATTAATAATATATCAGTTAACGATATATTAGGAGGCGATAGATATGAACAAAGAGACACCACTGACAGAATCAGTTTATTATATATTATTAGCAGTTAGAGAGCCCAATCATGGATATGGAATAATACAAGATGTATTTGATATGACAGATGGGAGGGTGAATTTAGGTCCAGGAACTTTATATGGAGCAATAAATTCATTATTAGAAAAAGGCTGGATAAAACTATACAGCGAAGAAAAACAATCTAGAAAGAAAAAATCTTATGTAATAACACCTTTAGGGGTAGAGGTGTTTAAAAAAGAAGTTATAAGATTGAATGAATTAATAAAAAATGGTGAAAAGATGGGGGTATGATAATTATGATTAAGTATCGTTATTATATAGATAACCAAAAAGAACAAGACTGGTTAAATAAACTTAGTAGAGAAGGATGGGCATTGAAAAAATTTTTCTTGGGATTTTATAAATTTGAAAAATGTGAACCAGGAGAATATGAATATCAAATAGATTTAATGCCAGAAAATGTAGAACAACAAGACTATTATGATTTTATGGAGGAAGCTGGAGTAGAGGTTGTATGTAGATGGTATTATTGGGTATACCTTCGCAGAAAAACATCTTCAAACAATGAATTCAAACTATACTCTGATAAAGAATCGCTAAAAGGTCATTATGAAAGTATTATAAAGTTTTTAAAACCATTTATGTACTTAGAATTGATAGCTTCACTATTGCAATTACCACCGATATTTATAAGCAACTCTAAATTTAATATATTTTCATTTATATTCTTATTCATACTATTCTTTATAGTATTTAAATCAGTAAGACGCTTTGAAAATAGAATAAAGAGAATAGAAGAGGATGTTAAGTAATAATTTATAAAGTTAATAAATTTACTTAATTAAAAGGGGAGATTAAAATGAAAGATTTTATTTATGCTGCATTACCTTGGATTATAATGGGGTTAACAATTGCTGTTTTGGCAGTGAAATTTAGTAAAGCAAATTCTAAAAAAGATAATGAAATTGTGGATAAATCCAATATGGATGATAAAAAAGAAGCTCATAATAATAAGCAAAATGATCAAACAAAGAACAATATGGCAACTGGGATGTGTATTGGAATGTGCCTTGGAGTAGCATTAAGCACAACAGGACTGTTTTCTATGTCATATGGAGCAAGTTTTGGGATGTTGATGGGTATGGTTGTAGGTATGTGTATAAAAACAAAATAAGGTTATCCACAGTGGATAACTTTTGGGAATTTACATTTAGTAGGATAGATTTATTGAAAAAATATTTTTGTATTGGTACTATGTTAATAGTGATTAAAAAGTCCGGTGCAAAAATATTTTTTTGTATTAATTTTAAATCTAGAAGGGAGTGTGGAAAAAATTAATATTAATGAGATAGCAAAGTTAGCGGGGGTTTCACGAGCAACAGTATCGAGATATTTAAATAATGGATATGTCAGTGAAGAAAAAAGAAATATAATTGCAAAGGTAATAGAGGATACAGGGTACATACCATCAGCTCAAGCTAGAATACTAAGAACAAAAAAGAGTAAGTTAATAGGTGTTATTATACCAAAGCTAGATTCACAATCTATAAGTAGAGAAATTTTAGGTATAAATGAAGCTTTATCAAAGGAAGGATATCAAATTATCCTTGCTGATACATTTAACAATGAACATAAAGAATTAGAATATCTTAAGGTTTTACAAAATAATCAGGTAGATGGAATTATATTAATAGCAACAGTATTTACTAAACAGCATAAAAAACTATTACAAGAGTTAAGTATACCAGTAGTAATAGTAGGACAATATTTAAAAGGTTATTCATGTATATATAATGATGACTATAATGCAGCAAAAGATATAACTAAAGAATTAATAAAAGATAATAGAAAAAATCTTGGATATATAGGTGTAAACTTAGATGATGAATCAGCTGGTAGCGGAAGATATAATGGGTATATAGATGCACTAAAAGAGTATGGGATAGATATCAATAAAAATAATATGAAAATAGCAGAGTTTAATATGGAGGATGGTTACTTAAAAACAAAGGAACTTTTCTTAGAAAATCCAAATATAGACGCACTATTTTGTGCAACAGATAATATCGCTGTTGGAGCTATGCAATACTTAAAAGAATGTGGAAAGAAAATACCAGAAGATATTTCAATAGTTGGTTTTGGTCATACAAATATATCAAAGGTTGTAGAACCTAAATTAACAACAGTACATTTTCATTATAAAACTTCTGGAATAGAAGCTGCTAATATAATTATGAATATGATTGAAAATGGAGACAAAATTATTAGAGATATAAAAATGGGGTATGAAATAATAGTTCAGGAATCAACAAATTAAAAATAAGCACTTAATCTGATAATGAGATTGGGTGCTTTTTTAATTTACAACTTATTACCTAGAGCAAGAGATGAAGCCATTGGCGCTATGAATGAAGTGAATTTATATGTATAATTAGTGATAATACATATATAAAGGGGATATCAAAATAAAATATGGAATTGATTTCAGATTTTAATAAATTTATAAGTTAGTCATAGCAAGTTATATGATTAAAGAATGTGGAAAAAAATTCAAAAAAACCTTTGCATAAATATAAGTAGCGTGCTACAATGAACTTGAGAAATGTGAGAACGATATCATATATTACAAAAGGGGGATAAAAATATGGAAGAAAATAAACAAGAAAAATATTTACGCATTTCGAAAGAAATAGTGAATTACGTAGGTGGAGAGGATAATATTCAAGGCGTTGCACATTGTGCGACAAGATTACGTATAGTGCTAACTGATAATAATTTAGCCGACATTGAAAAATTAGAAAATATTGATTCAGTAAAAGGCGTGTTTATCGCAGGTAACCAATTGCAATTAATATTTGGAGCAGGTTTAGTAAATGAAGTTTATGAAGTATTCAGTCGTTATACACATACAGAAAATATGTCGCTTGGAGATATTAAAGCTCAAAGTGCTCAAAAACAAAATCCAATACAAACAGTAATCAAGTCTTTATCAGATGTTTTTATCGGTATTATGCCTGGGATATTAGCTGCAGCATTACTTATGGGGATTACTGGTGTTTTAGGCAAATGGGATGTTGTTGTAAATAATGAAACATTATATGCAATTAATAAATTAGCAAGTATAGCTGCTAATGGAATATTTAGTATTTTACCAATGGCTGTTTGCTATAGTGCTACTAAGAGATATGGTGGAAAACCAATCTTAGGTATGATTGTTGGAGCGATAATGCTTGATTCTTCTTTAGCAAATGCATATTCAGTTGGATCAGGAAGTGTTGTTCCAGAAGTTATTAGGATTTTTGGCTTCCCAATTGAATTAGTAGGATTTCAAGGTGGAATTATAATCGCATTAATGATGGGATTTGTAGTTGCTAAATTAGATATTTTCTTTGATAAAAAAGTACCTGATTTTATTAAACTATTATTATCACCATTATGTACAGTATTTATTTCTACAGTATTATTATTCACAGTTGTTGGACCATTAGGTAGAGAGTTAGGTAATTTAATAACAGGAAGTTTAATTTGGATGACTGAAAATCTAGGTGCGTTAGGTTATATGATTTTTGCAGGTTTACAACAAATAGTAGTTATTACAGGTTTACATCATATTATAGGAGCTGTTGAAGCTCAGTTAATTGCTGATACAGGGAGAAACTTCTTAAATCCTTTAATGTCAGTTGCATTGATGGGGCAAGGTGGAGCTGTTTTAGGATATTTAATATTAAACTGGAATGATGTAAAAGCTAGAGAATTATGTATTCCTTCATTTGCATCAACTTTATTCGGAATAAGTGAACCAGCTATATTTGGTGTTAACTTACGTCATAAGTTCCCGCTAGTTGCTGGATGCTTAGGAGGAGCTATTGCAGGTGCCTATGTTTATTTTGCTGATTTAGCAGCATTAGGGTTTGGGACAAGTGCATTACCTGGTATAGCTATTACTGACCCTACTAATAATGGATATATAAATTATATAATAGCTCATATAATTGCTTTATCTACAGGTCTTGTGTTCTGTGTGATATTTGGTAAAGTTAAAGACAAAAAAACTACTAAAGTAGAAGATAGTGAATATGATGTTTCAGAAAAAGTAGGCAATATTGAAGTTACTTCTCCTGTAAAAGGAAGAGTTAAAAATATAGGTGAATCATCTGATGCTACATTTGCATCAAAATGTATGGGTGATGGAATTGCTGTAGATGTAATTGATGGGGAGATTGTCGCACCTTGTGATGGAAAGATAACTATTGTATTCCCAAGCAAGCATGCTATAGGAATGAAGCTGAAAGATGGTTCTAGTATACTTATTCACTGTGGTATTGATACTGTTAATATGGATGGTGATGGATTTGAAACATTTGTTGATGTTGACCAAGAGGTTAAAAAAGGAGATTTATTATTAAAATTTGATATAGATTTAGTAAAAGAAAAAGGATATTCTACGGAAACAATGATGTCATTTGAATTAGCTGACAAACGTATTTTACAAATGCAATACACTGGTCAAACTCAAGGAAAAGATGTTGTTGCAGTAGTTAAATAGGAGGTGGGGATCTCTAATGATGACAAAAGAAGATTACTTAAATGAATATAAGACTCATAAAAGTATGCGAGATAATGTTAAAAGGGATAATTATCGATTACAATATCATTTGATGCCTCCAACAGGCTTTTTAAATGATCCAAATGGGTTATTTCAAAAAGACGGTGTCTACCATATTTATTTTCAATATACACCTTTTACAGCTGGATGGGGAACAAAGCTTTGGGGACATTATACAAGCAAAGATATGATTAATTTTAATCAAGAAGAACCATTTTTATATCCAGATATTTCTCTTGATAGGGATGGTGTTTATAGCGGTTCTGCCTTTGTAGAAGATGAAACAATTCACTATTTTTATACTGGAAATGTGAAGTTGACTGATAGAGAAGATTATGATTATATTAATTCTGGTCGTGAACAAAATACAATTCATATGACAAGTAAGGATGGATATAAGATTAGTGAAAAGGAATTAATTATTTCTAATGATGACTATCCAATAGATATGTCCAAGCATGTTAGAGATCCAAAGATATTTAAAAAGAATAACTATTATTATATGGTTTTAGGTGGTAGAACATCAGATAATCAAGGATGTGTGTTATTATATAAGAGTAAAGATTTAATTAATTTTGAGTATTATAATCGTATAGAAGTTGATGATTTCGGATATATGTGGGAATGTCCAGATTTATTTGAATTAGATGGAGAATTATTTTTAGTAGTATGCCCACAAGGAATATCTCAACGAGGTTATGATTATGCTAATGTTTATCAAACTGGATACTTTAAAGTTGATTATGATTTTGACAATAATACTTACAAAATAAGTGAATTTAAAGAGTTAGATAGAGGATTTGATATTTATGCTCCACAAAGTTTTTTAGATGAGAAAAATAGACGTATACAATACGCATGGATGGGAATACCTGATGCAGAATATAACAATCAACCAACTGTTGATTATTGTTGGCAACATGCTTTGACTATGCCTAGAGTTTTATCTTATAAAAACAATCAGATTTATCAACAACCACTAGATGAAATGAAAAATTTAAGATTAGAAAAAATAGTATCCAACTGTAAAAATATTAAACAAAAGGATACAGTTGTTTATGAAATGCAAGTTGATTTTGATAAGTCTCAAGATTTTGTTTTACAAATAAGAGACGACGTTCAATTATCATATTTAAATCATGTTCTTTCATTAAGTCTGAAGCAAAGTGGATATGGACGCTCAATTAGAGCAGTTGAATTAAATGAAGTTAATAGCTTGACTATATATAGTGATACATCAAGTTTAGAAATATTTATTAATGATGGACAAGAAGTATTTACAACTCGTCTTTATGGAAAATTATCTAATCAAAATATAGAATTCTTAACAGAAAATAAAGGTGAAGTATTCTTCTATCCGTTAAAAGGATATACAATTATTAAAAATGATTAATCAAAAGAGATTGTCACATAATAATATTGTGTCAATCTCTTTTAGCTTTTGATATACAAATTGATAGAAGAGGTGAAAATTTAATGAAAAAATTAATTTCAATAGGAGAGGCATTAATTGATTTTATACCTACAGAGTCAGGTAAAAAAATCAAACAAGTAGATGGTTTTAAACCAGCAGTAGGTGGAGCACCAGCTAATGTATGTGCTGCTTTTACAAAATTAGGCGGAGAGTCAAAAATGATAACACAATTAGGTGAAGATCCTTTTGGAGATAAAATAATAGATGAATTTAGAAAATATAATATAGGTTGTGAATATGTATCAAGAACATCAGAAGCTAATACGAGTTTAGCTTTTGTAGCTTTAGATGAAAATAAAAACAGAGAATTTTCTTTTTATAGAAAACCTGGTGCAGATATGCTACTTGAAGCAGATACTATAAAACAAGAATGGTTTGAAAATATATTTGCACTTCATTTTTGCTCTGTTTCAATAGGCGATTTCCCTATGAAACAAGCACATGATAGAGCTATTGAATATACATTAAATAACAATGGAATAGTAAGTTTTGATTTAAATGTAAGACTTCCATTATGGAAAGCCCCAGAAAGATTAAGAGAAGCTATATTAGAAATGATACCAAAAGCACATATTTTAAAAATTTCTGATGAAGAATTAGAATTTGTGACTGGAGGAACAAATATAGAGCATGAATTAGATAAATTATTTGTAGGTAATGTCAAATTAATCATATTTACAAAAGGTAAAGATGGAGCAGAGGCATACACAAAATTTGCAAAAGCATCAATACCTGGAATAAAAACACAAGTAGAAGATACTACTGGAGCAGGAGACGGATTTATAGGCTCGTTTTTATATCAATTAGATAAAAATAGTGTAGATGTAGATAAATTAAAGTTATTAAACAAAGAGGATTTAGAAAGATATTTAGATTTTTCAAATAGATACTGTGCTATAAGTGTAACAAAAAAAGGGGCTATGGATTCTTATCCTACATTAGATGAATTTTTAGAAATTATATAAAAAATATATACAGGTTAAAAAGGTATGTAACTTAAATTTTAATAATATCAAATTATTTGAAATTCCATATGAACTAATGTTTATATGGAATTTTTATATAGATATAAAAATAGTAATACATCAAAAGTTGGATATACTATAAATATTAAAAAATTAGGAATTAATAGTTAATAAACGTTATATAAACTAATACAAAAATATTAGGAGTATACAATATGAAAATTAGACTAGGCTATGTTGCAATATCAAATGCATTAGGAAAAAAAGTAACAAGCTCCAGCAATGTTACTTATAAAACATATAGTAAAATAACATCAGAAGAAAAGAAAATAGAAAAATTAAAATCTATAACACATTCAAATTTTGAGGGTCTGGAAAAAATACTTAGATACAATATAGAAAATGATATACATTTTTATAGACTTACATCAGCACTAATACCATTAACTACACATCCAGATGTTCCAAACTGGGGATATAGAAAACTATTTAAAAAGGACTTTGAATATATAGGCAAATTGATAAAGAAAAATAATATGAGGGTAGATACACATCCAGATCAATTTAATGTAATTAATAGTGCAAATGATGAAGTTGTAAAGAATACTATAAAGAACTTATCAAGACAGGTAGAGTGGTTTGAAGATATGGATTATCCAATGGGAAAAATGGTTATTCATATAGGTGGTGCAACAGGGGGGAAAGAATCGGCACTTAGTCGTTTTGTTGATAATTTTAAAACATTTCCACATGATATACAAACTAGGCTTATTATTGAAAATGATGATAAGATATATACAGCACATGAAACACTTACTTTATGTAAACAATTAGATATACCTATGGTATTAGATGTTCATCATCACAATTGTAATAATGAAGGTGAAAATATATATGATATGCTAGGAGAGATTTTTGGTACATGGAATAAACAACAACTTCCGCCAAAAATTCATTTTTCTTCGCCGAGGGATGGAGAGCTAGATAGAAAGCATGCAGACTATATAGACGCATCTTCATTTATAGATTTTATAGAAAATAGCAAGATAGTTGATACAGATTTTGATGTGATGTTAGAATGTAAAGAAAAAGACATTGCTCTTTTTAAACTTGTAGATGATATAAAGAAGCTTAGACCAGAATACACTTGGATAGACAAGACTACTTTAGAAATTTAATATTTGATATAAAGTATTTAATATAATAAAAAGGCAAAGTAACGTAATAAAATACATTTACTTTGCCTTTTTTATTAAACTATATTAAACATTAAACAAATTGGATATTGCAATGTTGAAGTCTTCTTATAAACGAGTATCCCAAGCTCCACAGAATGCATCTACAGAACTTACACCTTTAAACTCAGATTTACCCATTATTTTTTCTATAACTAAATCTAATGTTGCATCATTATCAGAGTATGCATTTATATAAGTTGGTACCATAGGTACATCTATTAAGTGGAATGGATTGAATACAGATACACAAACTGTTGGTAATTCTGTTACATACCATGGGATATCTGGACCCATAGGCATTGCCCAAGTTATACGTCTAACGTTGCTTTGAGAGAATCCAGCAACATGAACGAATAACATTACTGCATCAAATTGATCCACGAATTCCTTTATTGGAGTAGCAGCTAATAATTGTTTACCATTTAATCCAGCAGCTGGGTCAAATAAAGTAACTTCAAATCCTTGAGCTTCTAATTTAGCCTTTACTCTTTGGTTTAATCTATCAGCTTCTACTTTGTTTGGAGCAAATCCAGATTGCTCTACAGTATAAAGCATTACTCTCTTATGAGTTTCTGGAGTTAATGGTAATTGGTTTTTAGTATTTTTAACTAAAGTTATAGCTTGGTCAGCTATGTCTTTAGCAACTTGTTTATGTTCTTCACAACCTATTACAGAAAGACCTTCTTCAGCAGGAACTAAAGTACCTTCAGCTTTTTTAGTATGTAATTTTAACATTGCTTTAAATGCTAATATACGAGTAACAGCTTCGTTTAATCTTTCTTCAGTTAATACACCATTAGCTAAACCTTCTTTTATAGCTTCTATATCTTCTTCTTTATCTCTATAGTAAAGTATCATATCGCATCCAGCAGCTATAGTATAAGGCATTATTTCAGCTCTTCTCATAGCAGAAGTTAAACCAACCATGTGAGTTGCATCAGTTATAACTAATCCGTTAAATCCTAATTCATCTCTTAATAAGTCTTGTAATAACTCTGGAGCTATAGTAGCAGGCATTATTTCGTTATCTTTTATTCCTGGTCTTAATTTTCTAGACATTTCAGGAAGTCTTATATGTCCTATCATTACTGATTCAACACCAGCATCTATCATGCCTCTATAAACTTTACCGAAGTTTTCTTCCCATTCTTCAACAGACATATCGTTGTTAGTAGTTACTATATGTTGATCTCTTTCATCAAGACCATCACCAGGGAAGTGTTTCATACAGCTAGCTAAACCAGCATCTTTAGCACCTCTTAAATATTCTTTAGACATGTCTAAAACTTGTTCAGCTTCACTAGAGAAACATCTACTTGAAACAACACAGTTTCTCCAGTTTTTATTTATATCAACTATTGGAGCGAAAGTCCAGTTACAACCTATAGCTGCAGCTTCTTTACAACCATAGTATCCTAATTTATATGCATTTTCTTTATCTTGAGTAGCACCTATTGTTACATGGTGACCGAAGTGAGTACCCCCACCAACACCACCATCTCCACCAGCTTCTATATTAGCAGCTATTAGAGCAGGTATCTTACTTGTTTCTTGTATTACTTTATTTTGTTTATATAGGTCAGCTGGAGACATATTGTTATATCTAAATCCACCCATACCGTATTTTTGTATTCTTTCAACTACTTCTTCTTCAGTATTATTCCATAACATATCAACGAAAACTTGTCCTATTTTTTCATCTAATGTTAAATTTGCTAAAGTTTCTTCTACCCATTTTATATCTTCATCAGAAAGATAAAATGGTTTTGCTTTTAAATTAATCGCCATTTTTTTATTCCTTTCGTTGTCGAATATTTTATACATTATTTATCGGGAATACCTATTCCTTGTTATAATTATATCAATCGAGAAAAATATATTATAGAATATTTGTGAATAGTTTTAGCACAAATATTACTTGTTTTATAAATTTTAGTTCATATATAATTGTTATATTAATTTAAATGAGGGATTTGGTATTAAGGGGATTTGTTAGGTAAAGGGAGAAAATATAATGATTTATGAAAAAATAGATTTAATATCAGAAATGTTAGACGCAACATTAAATTTAAAATGTTTTTGTATAAAGGGATTAAATGATGACTTATCATTTATAAAAGAGTTAATGTTACCTATATTTGTAGATAATAATAAAGAAAAAGATAAATTTAGAGATATGTTATTCAATATGGAAGAAGAGCATGTATATCTTTTAGATAATTTAATTTTAGGAAATTATATTGTTATATGTTTAAACAAGATAGAACAAAATTATTTATTCGTAGGTCCGTATTTATCTGAGAATAAATATGAAGATTTATTAAACTATACAGATGAATACAATATATCTAATAATGATATAGAATTTATACATAGATATTATAATACTTTGCCTTTTATTAATAAAAGTAAAATTACATCTATTATATCTGTAATAAAGAATAATATTTATGATAAAGATATAGATCTCAAATTTATATTTAAAAAGAAATTTAAGAAAAATGAGCGAGTTCATTTACATAGTAATAAAATCACAACAGACTTATTAGATTACAAATATGTTGAAGATTGTATTCGATTAGATAAAAGGCTTGTGCATACAGTAAGCTCGGGAAGCAAAGTGAATTCTTTAAAGGTATTAGACAAGATTTTAGATTTATATTTTGTAGAAGAAGAAGCTTATAATATCAGAATGCATCAAAATAAGCTTATTTATTATAATACATTACTTCTTGTTATGTTAAAAGATAAAGATGTTAGCAATATATATGCAGCGAGTTTATTTAAAAGATATATGAAAAAAATAGAGTCAGCAAGATTTGATAAAGATATAAAAGATATATTTTATGATATGGTGATGGATTACTGCTTTGCAATTAGTGAATTTAATATAAAACATCACTCATCATTAGTTGGGAAGGTTGTAGACCATATAAATTCTAACTTACAAGATAACTTATCTGTAAACGAAATAGCAAATAAGTTTTATGTATCACCTACATACTTATCTAGAATATTTAAAAAAGAAACGGGATTTTCTGTAATAGAGTATATTAATAAACTAAAAATAAAACATTCTACATTTTTACTTAGGGATACTGCACTTCCGATACAAGATATATCGAGAATTATAGGAATTAATGATGTTAATTATTTTTGTAGAATATTTAAAAAGTATATGAATCAAACACCGACACAATATAGAAAGATTTTTAAATAAATAATTATAAATAATATTACGATTATATAGATAAATTTATATAAAGTATCACCATAAATTAATATAGACAAGCTTTTGATTTTTTGGAATATATAAACCTCTACAAAAATATAAATGTACGGGGTGATAATAATGAGAAAATATAAGTACATAATAATTTCTGTAGCTGTAGTTATAACTAGTCTATTAATACTTAAAGTAAGAAATGCATCAGCAGATGTTATGGAGTATATGCCGGTTGCCAATAAGACAATAGTTTTAGACGCAGGACATGGTGGAATTGATCCAGGAGCTATGAATAAAGATAAGACAATATTAGAAAAGGATGTAAATTTAGAGATTACAAAGAAATTAAGAGACCTGTTAGAATCTAGTGGTGCAACAGTCATAATGACAAGAGACAGAGATGTTAGTCTATATCAAGAAGATGGAAATAAGACAACAAGACAAAAATATAATGAAAACTTGAAAAATAGAAAGAAAATAATTAATGAGTCAAATGCAGATATATTTGTATCTATACATCTTAATGCATTCGAACAATCAAAATATTATGGAGCACAAACTTTTTATCCAAAGGGCAAAGATGATGGAAAAGAATTAGCACAATTTATTCAAGATGAATTAAAACGAGTAGTAGACCAAGATAATGACAGAAAAATAAAACCGAGAGATGATATATATCTATTAAAGAATGCAACAATGCCATCAGTTTTAATTGAATGTGGTTTCTTGTCTAACGAAAAAGAAAGTCAATTACTAGCTGATTCAAAATATCAAGATAAAATAGCATGGGCTATATATGTAGGAATACAAAAATATTTATCAGGAATAGCAGAGAATAATTAAAGAAGCTTAATAAAATAAGAAACATTATAGTTATAATTAAAATGTTTCTTATTTTTATGAATAATAAATAGAAAATTTGGAAAGATAATATTAATTTGAAATAGTATATATAAAATAAAGATAAATTTAGAGTAAATATTCTTTAAAAATAATAAAAATACTATAAAAATAAAAAATATATATGCTTGATTATTCAATATCTCACCCTATTTTATTTAAATATTTTTCCTATTAAGGAACCACCTTTTTTATCTGCTGATTTTTCGGAGTATGATAAATTAAATATATCCCCTTCAACAACGACTTCAGATGTGTCTATACTTAATTTATTAATTCTTAGATTTTCTCCTTTTACACTCAAAAGTCCTAATTCAGTTTCAACTATTACTATTTGATCATCAAAGCTTAAAACATCTAATACTCCAGAAATACTTAATTTTTCTCTATTCTCTAAAACTAGATTCTGAATAACATTTGTATTTAATGCTTTTCTTTCTTCTATTGCCATAAAACATCGACCTCCTAATAAAATCTTGGTACATAAATATATATATTCAGGTCTTGTCTAATTTAGAACGATAAAAACAAAAAAGAAGAGATTTTAAAATCTCTTCTTTAATATTAAATATTTAAATTCTAATGTCTGAAATGTCTCATTCCTGTAAATATCATAGTCATTCCATATTCATTACATTTATCTATTGATTCTTGGTCTCTTTTTGCTCCGCCTGGTTGTATTATAGCTGTTATTCCTGCTTCATGGGCTGCTTCTACACAGTCTGAGAATGGGAAAAATGCATCAGAGGCAAGTACTGCACCTTTTGTTACGTCTTCGCCTATTAATTCATTTGCGTGTTCTATTGATTGCTTTGTTGCCCAAATTCTATTTACTTGACCTGGTCCAATTCCTATTGATTGTTTATCTTTTCCAAGTGCTATTCCATTTGATTTAGTATATTTTACTATTTTCCAAGTAAATAACATATCTTCTAATTCTTTATCTGTTGGTTTTCTATCAGTTACTACTGTGTAATCGTCTAATAACTTAGAATCTATAGTTTGAAGTATTATTCCTCCATTTATTTTTTTAATATCATAAGAACCTTCTGGTTGTTTTACAGTAATGCTTGGTAATAAAAGTAATCTTAGATTTGGTTTTTGTTTTAATATTTCTAATGCTTTTTCTTCATATGATGGTGCAACGATAACCTCTAAAAAGATTTCCTTCATTTCGTTTGCCATTTTTTCTGTTATCTCTCTATTAGCGACTACTATTCCACCAAATATTGATGTTTTGTCTGCTTCAAATGCTTTTTTCCAAGCTTCATAAATATCTGTACTACTACCTACTCCACATGGATTTCCATGTTTACATGCTACAACAGTTGGCTCGTCAAATTCTTTTAATAATTCCAAAGCTCCATTCGTGTCGTTTATATTGTTAAATGATAATTCTTTTCCGTTTAATTGTTTTGCAATTGTTAGAGAACCTTCGCATTTTCCAATTTCTTTATATAAAGCTCCTATTTGATGAGGGTTTTCTCCATATCTCATTTCTTGAACTTTTTCATACGTTAGAGTAAGTTCTTGAGGTAAACTTTCATCTTTTCTTTCTTGTTTTAAGTAATTACAAATCATCGCATCATAACTTGCTGTATGTTCAAAGACTTTATTCATTAAATAGAATTTTGTGTCTAAAGAAACTCTTCCATTTTCTTTTAATTCTGTTAAAACTTTTTCATAATCTTTTGGATCTGTTATTACTGTAACATCTTGATAGTTTTTAGCAGCACTTCTAAGCATTGTAGGGCCACCTATATCTATATTTTCAACTGCTTCTTGTCTTGTTACACCTTCTTTTAATATTGTTTGCTTAAATGGATATAAATTAACTACAACAAAATCTATTGTGTCTACATTTAATTGTTTTAATTGCTCCATATGTTTTGGATTGCTTCTCATAGCTAAAATTCCTGCATGTACCTTTGGATGAAGAGTTTTTACTCTTCCATCTAGACATTCTGGAAATCCAGTTAAATCTGAAATTTCAATAGCTTTAACTCCTTCTTCTTTTAGTTTTTTATATGTACCACCAGTTGAAATTATTTCAATACCTAATTCTTCTAATTCTTTTGCAAATTCTACAATTCCTGTTTTATCAGAAACACTAATTAACGCTTTCAATACAAACAACCTCCTATTTTTTTTTACTCCATTTTAAGTAACTTTCCATAAAGCCATTTAAATCTCCGTTCATTACAGCCTCAACATTTCCAACTTCATAATTTGTTCTATGATCTTTTACCATTGTATATGGGCAAAATACATAAGAACGAATTTGGCTTCCCCATGCGATATCTTTTTGTACACCTTTTAAATCTTCTATCTTTTCCTTTTGTTCTCTTTCTTTTAATTCTAGAAGTTTGGACTTTAACATTCTCATAGCTGTTTCTTTGTTTTGAACTTGTGATCTTTCTGATTGGCAAGAAACTACTATATTTGTTGGAATATGTGTGATTCTAACTGCGGAGTCAGTTTTATTTATGTGTTGACCTCCTGCTCCGTGATGCTCTATATGTGTCTATTCTTAAATCATCTGGATTTATATCTAATACAATATCTTCTGATATTTCTGGCAATACTTCTAAAGAAGCAAATGAAGTATGTCTTCTGCCTCCACTATCAAAAGGAGAAATTCTTACTAGTCTATGTACTCCCATCTCCCCTTTTAAATATCCATACGCGTATTCGCCCGAAATTAAGAATGTAACACTTTTTATTCCAGCTTCATCACCTTCTAAGTAATCTAGTTCTTTTACGGTATAGTTATTACTAGAAGCCCATTTTGAATACATTCTATATAGCATTTGAACCCAATCTTGAGATTCTGTTCCCCCAGCCCCAGGATGAAGGGTAAGAATTGCATTGTTTTGATCATATTTTCCAGATAATAAGGTTTTTATTTCAAGTTCATTTAGTTCTTTTTCTACTTTTTTTGTAGCTTCTAGAACTTCCAAAGACATTTGTTCATCTGGTTCATCAATTAGTAATAATGACATTTCGTCTATATTATTTAATTCTTGCTCTAATTTTCTGAATGTTTCTACTTCATTTTTTAGTCTTTTTAGCTTTGTAACTATTGGTGTAGACATTGTTGGATTATCCCAGAAATTAGGGGCATTAACCTTTTTCTCAAGTTCGTTTATTTCTAATTGGATTTTAGATATGTCAAAGTGAATCACCAATCTTTTTTAAATTCTCTTTTAATGCTGTGATTTTAAACTTGTTTTCTTCTAACTCTAACATTATTCACTCTCCATTCTAATCTTTTAAAACATCATTCACAAAGTCTACTAATCCTTCTGGCATTTTTATTGTACACTTAACATCATCAGTTTTATAGAAACAATAATCCTTTATTTCATCTTGTAAATATAATTCTACTCCGTTTTGTAAATTAATTTTTACATCTGTTTTTATTCCTAAACTTTTTGAAGTGTCGTCTTGTTCTAATGATATATTTTTACATATATCTAAAAGTTCATTTATATCTTTTTTTCTTTTTATTTCTACTGTTTTTTCTAGCTCGCCATTTTCATTGTATTTCTCTATTGTTATATTTTTAGTATCATATCTGTTATCAGATGTGTTGTTGTGTGCAACAGCAAAATATATTGAAAGCCCAATTATTATAAGTGCTACTATTCCTGCTACAAGATAAATTACAGTGTTTTTTTTCATTGTTAATGCCTCCTTAATTTTTTATTCATAATCTACAACATTAATCCAATTGCTTAAAAATTCTTGTTCTTCTTCTTTTCCTTTAGTCATTTGAGTTGCTGCAACTATTGGTATCCATCTTTGAATATTTGCTTTTGTTATACCAGATTTTTCTGAAAATAGATTGATATATTTTTCTGCTAATTCGCTTTTTCCTTCTATAGAAAATAGTAAGAATGTTCTAGCTGCATCTGCCGAAGCATTCCCTTGTGTTACGTGTGACCAGTCTATTACATATACTTCACCATTTTCTTTTATAATTACATTACTTGGATTAAAATCTCCATGACATAATTTTGTGTGATTTTTCATTCCTTCTAATCTTTGCATTAATTCATATCTTGTATTTTCATCTATGTTTACAGCATTACTCAATTTCCTTCTAAATTTATCCTTTATTCTATTTAACAAAGGAACTGAGTTTGATAATATTTTTATTTGAGTATCAACAAAAAGATTTAAATACTCTTCTTCTTTTTCTGGGTGTTCTTCCATTAGTTTATTAAGAGGTGTACCTTCAATGTGTTCTGAAACTAATCCCCATCTGCCATCTATTCTTGTTACTTCTAGTAGTTTAGGTACATTTAGAGTTGTTCCTTCCTCTACTCTAGCTTGATTTAAAGCCTCGTTAAGTATATCTGCTTTTGAGTAGTTCTCTACAAATAATTTTATAGTTTTGTCATTATCTTTATAAACAGTTTTGGTTTTTCTTTCTGCTATTGGATTATCTAGATTATAATGCATATTTATCATCCTTTCTTTTGAAATTATTCTTTTCCATAATAAGCTTTTAGATACATTTCTTTTATTTCACTTATTAATGGATATCTTGGGTTTGCACCTGTACATTGGTCATCAAATGCTTGCTCTGACATTTCATCTAATCTATCCAAGAAATCTTTTTCATCAATGCCATAATCTTTAATAGTTTTCTTAATTCCTATTTTTTCTTTTAATTCATTAATTGCTTTTATTAGGTTATTCAAGCTTTCTTCATCATTTGCTCCACCAAGTCCTAAAGCTTCTGCAACTTCTGCATATCTTCTTAAAGTATGTGGATGGTCATATTGTGGGAATGTTCCCATTTTTGTTGGTACTTCAGCACTATTAAATTTTAAAACATAATCAATCATTAATGCGTTTGCAATTCCATGAGGTATATGATGAAAAGCACCAAGTTTATGTGCCATAGAATGGCATACTCCTAAAAAAGCATTTGCAAAAGCCATACCAGCCATTGTAGCTGCATTTGCCATTTTTTCTCTTGCTTCTGGGTCATTTGCTCCGTTTTCATAAGCTCTTGGTAAATATTTAAATATATTCTTTAAAGACTCAATAGCTAGTCCATCTGTATATTCAGTAGCCATCATTGAAGCATAAGCCTCCAAGCAGTGTGTAACAGCGTCTATACCAGATGCTGATGTTAATCCTTTTGGAGCATTCATCATCATATTACAATCAACTATTGCCATTTTTGGTAATAATTCATAATCTGCTAAAGGATATTTTGTTCCTGTTTTTTCATCTGTTATAACTGCAAAAGGTGTAACTTCTGAACCAGTACCTGCTGATGTTGGAACTGCTATAAAATAAGCTTTTTCACCCATTTTAGGGAATGTGTAAACTCTTTTCCTTATATCCATAAATCTCATTGCCATGTCTAAGAAGTCAACTTCTGGATGTTCATACATAACCCACATAATTTTACCAGCATCCATTGCACTACCACCACCAACAGCAATTATTGCATCAGGTTTAAATTCATTCATTGCTCTTGTTCCTTCTATTGCACAAGCAAGTGTTGGATCTGGTGCTACATTTGAAAATGTTGTATGTGCTATTCCTAATTCATCTAATTTATCTGTTATTGGTTTTGTATAACCATTTTCAAATAAGAATGTATCTGTTACTATAAATACTTTTTTCTTATCCATTACATTTTTTAATTCTTCTAAGGCTACAGGTAAGCAACCTCTTTTTATATATACCTTCTCAGGTGCTCTAAACCAAAGCATATTTTCTCTCCTTTCGGCAACTGTTTTTATATTTAATAAATGTTTTATTCCAACGTTTTCTGATACTGAGTTTCCTCCCCAAGAACCACAACCAAGTGTTAAAGATGGAGCTAATTTAAAGTTATATAAATCTCCTATTCCTCCTTGCGATGATGGAGTATTTATAAGTACTCTACAAGTTTTCATATTGCTATAAAATTCTTCTATTTTTTCTTTTTGTGTAAGTGTATTTATATATAATGATGAAGTATGCCCTAATCCTCCATCTGCTATAAGTTGTTTTGCTTTAGCTAAAGCATCTTCAAAATCTTTTGCTTTATACATTGCTAAAACTGGTGATAATTTTTCGTGTGCAAATTCTTCTGATAGGTCTACACTTTCTACTTCACCTATTAATATTTTTGCTGTTTCTGGTACTTCTACTCCTGCAAGTTTAGCAATATTATAAGCAGATTGTCCAACTATTTTTGCATTTAATGCACCATTTATAATTATTGTTTTTCTTACTTTTTCTATTTCTTCACTATTTAATATATAGCAACCTCTTTTTGCGAATTCTGCTTTTACTACGTCATATACTTTATCTAATACAATTACAGATTGTTCAGAAGCGCATATCATACCATTATCAAATGTTTTTGAATGTATAATTGAGTTTACTGCTAATATAATATCAGCACTTTCATCTATAATTGCTGGTGTATTTCCTGCACCAACTCCAAGTGCTGGCTTTCCACTTGAATAAGCAGATTTAACCATACCAGGTCCACCTGTTGCTAATATTGTATCTACTGATTGCATTAATGTATTTGTAAGTTCTAGTGAAGGAACATCTATCCATCCTATAATTCCTTCTGGAGCTCCCGCTTTTACTGCTGCTTCTAGAACAACTTTTGCAGCAGCTATTGTTGAAGCTTTAGCTCTTGGATGAGGGCTTATTATAATTCCATTTCTTGTTTTTAAACAAATTAATGTTTTGAATATTGCTGTTGATGTTGGGTTTGTTGTTGGTATAACTGCCCCAATTACTCCAATTGGTTCTAACACTTTTTTTATGCCATAATAGTTATCTTCTTCAACAACTCCAACTGTTTTTTCATTTTTGTATTTGTTATAAATATATTCAGCAGCATAATGATTTTTTATAATTTTGTCTTCTACTACTCCCATACCAGTTTCTTCTACTGCCATTTGTGCAAGAGGTATTCTTGCTTGATTTGCTGCAATTGCAGCAGCTTTAAAGATTTGGTCAACCTTTTCTTGTGAAAATTTTGAGAATTCTTCTTGTGCTTTTCTAACTCTTGTAATAGTATTTTGTAAACTCTCAATACTATCTACGACTTCATATTTTTCAGCCATTTTTTGCCTCCTTAAAATTGTTTATTATATAACTATTAGTATATCTCAAATTTATATAATAATATACTTTTTAACCGATTACATATTAACATATACATACTTCTTTTTCAATATTTTTTTTGCATATTTAAACTAAAAAATAATAAAAAACAAGCCAATAAATATCGACCTGTTTACTCATATTTAAATAATACTTTAGCCTTGCCATCTTTAACGTTAATCTCGCTAATTGCACCATTTACTATTGTTAAGCAAGGTGCTTTATGAGAAATATCTGCATCATAAATAACTGGGATATTAAGCCCTTTTAATATGCTATCTTCTAAACATGATTTTACATCATAATCGTAGCACGATACATCAACTCCAAATCTTCCAAAAACTATTCCTTTTGTATATTTAAAGTATCCTAATTCGTTCATTTTCCATAATACTCGAATAGTTTCTTCTTTTGATAATTCGCAATTATCAAAATACCAAATTATTCCGTCATTTTTGTATTTTTCATTAAAGTCATTTATTCCGTCATATTTGGTTCCAGCAAGAGTTGAAATTATATCAAAACATCCACCTATAATTCTTCCTTTTATAGTTACTGGCTCATCATCCAAGGTTTTCCAATATACTTTTTCTGTTAGATTGTAATTTTCTAAGCCTGTTTTTTTCTCTACATATTCGTTTTCATATAAATCATAATTGTGTTCTTCTTTTAAATTACCTTTTAGGAATTCTAAGAAATTTATTTGACTTTGATGAAGTGTCTCGGATCCAAATGAAGTAAAGTTCTGCCCATAAACAGTTGCAATATCACATTTTGTTGTTATTGGATATAACAATCCTGTTGGGTCAGAAAATCCTGCTATAAATTTAGGATTTTCTTTTATTAATTCAAAGTCTATATATGGTAATATTTCAACTAAAAATTCTCCGCCTGCAGCACAGAAAATCATGTTTATGTCTTTATTACTAAACATATCATTTATTTCTTTTGCTCTTTCTCTTGCTGTTGCACTTCTTCCTTTTTCAGATTTTAAAAGATTTTCTGATAAAATCAATTTGTATCCCAATTTTTCTAATGTTTTTTTAGCATTTAAGGATTTATTTATTCTTTCTGCACAGTCTGCTCCAGCAGATGGAGCAGGAACACCTATGCAATCATTTTCTTTAATAAAACTAGGATATATCAAATTATTCACCTTTCTTTAACACATTATTTACCACAACAATTTTTATATTTTTTACCGGCTGCCGGCAAGGACATGGGTCATTTCTGCCAACTTTTGGGCCTTCGTTTGTAACAGGTATATGTGAAACCTCTTTTGATTCTTGAGGTGTAGAATTTTTTAATGCATTTACTGCTTGTTCAAGTCCTTGACTTGTTATTTTTACAGTTTGTTTTCTTTCAACATTATTAACTCTATTTATATTTAGTAAAATTTTTACTACGTCATGCTTAATGTCATTAACCATTTTGTCAAACATATCGAATCCTTCAATTCTGTATTGAACTACTGGATCTTTTTGACCATATGCACGAAGACCAATACCGTCTTTTAATTCATCCATTGCATCTATATGATCCATCCATTTTTGATCTACTACTTTTAGCATAACAACTCTTTCAACTTCGCCAATTTCATTTTGTCCAATTTCTTCTGCTTTTTTATCATAATTTTGTAATGCTTTTTCTTTTAATTCATCTGTTATTTCTTGAACATCTAAATGCTTTTTAGATAAGGTTTCTAAGTCATTTACATTAAATATTGTTTTTATTTCTTGTAATAATCCTTCTTTATTTACATCTTCTCCATTTCCAACATATTCTTGAATTGTTTCTTCTGCCACGCTATTGATCATGTGTAATATATTTTCGTGAATATTCTCTCCATCTAAAACTTGTTTTCTTTGTTTGTAGATTATTCCTCTTTGAGTATTCATAACGTCATCATATTGAAGTACATGCTTACGAATACTAAAGTTCTTTCCTTCAACTTTCTTTTGTGCTGATTCAACAGCTCTTGAAAGTATTCCCATTTCTAATGGCATATTTTCATCTGCACCTAATGTGTTATATACTGATGTTACCATGTCTCCACCAAATATTTTCATTAGGTCATCATCTAGTGCAATATAAAATCTTGATTCTCCTGGATCACCTTGACGTCCACTACGTCCACGAAGCTGATTATCAATTCTTCTTGATTCATGGCGTTCTGTACCTATTATTTTTAATCCACCTGCTGATATTACTTTTTCTTTTTCGTCTTTAATTTCATTATCATATTTAGCTTTAAGTTCTTTAAATTTATTTCTAGAAGCTAAGACTTCTTGATCATCAGTCTCGTTAAATGCTGTTGCTTGTTCAATTTGATCCTCTGAATATCCAAATTTTCTCATTTCTTGTTTTGCTAAATATTCACTATTACCTCCAAGCATAATATCAGTACCACGACCAGCCATGTTTGTAGCAATTGTAACTGTTCCAAACTTACCAGCTTGTGCAATAATTTCAGCTTCTTTTTCATGGAATTTAGCATTTAATACTTGATGTTTGATTCCTTCTTTTTTTAGCATACTGCTTAATTTTTCAGATTTTTCAATAGAAACTGTACCAACTAGCACTGGTTGACCTTTTGCAAAGCTTTCTTTAATATCAGCAATAACTGCTCTGTATTTTGCATTTTCATTTTTATAGATAATGTCATGATGGTCATCACGTACCATTGGTTTATTTGTAGGTATTTCAATAACATCTAATTTGTATATCTCTTGGAATTCTGCCTCTTCTGTCATTGCTGTACCAGTCATACCTGAAAGTTTATCATACATTCTAAAATAGTTTTGGAATGTAATTGTTGCAAGAGTTTTAGACTCATTTGCAATTTTAACATGTTCTTTTGCTTCTATTGCTTGATGAAGACCATTACTGTATCTTCTTCCATACATAATTCTTCCTGTAAACTCGTCAACTATTAATACTTCTCCATCTTTAACTATGTAGTCAATATCTTTTTTCATAATTCCATGAGCATGTAATGCTTGGTTAATATGATGAACTATATCAGAATTATCTAAATCATTTAAATTTTCTAATTTAAAATAATCTTCAGCTTTCTTGATACCTTTTTGAGTTAATGTTGCTGATTTTGCTTTTAAATCTACTATATAATCATATTTTTCATTATCTTCTTCTTGATCAAAATCTTTAATATCTTCTTCTACTAATACTTTTGATTTTAATCTTTTTACAAAATCATCTGCTTGTGAGTATAAAACAGAAGATTCTGCTGCTGTACCAGATATAATTAAAGGTGTACGTGCCTCATCAATTAAGATACTATCTATCTCATCTACAATTGCATAATTTAATGGCCTTTGAACCATATCATTTTTATATATAACCATATTGTCTCTTAAATAATCAAAACCATATTCGTTATTTGTACCATAAGTAATATCACTGTTATATGCTTTTTGCTTTTGCTCACTGTTCATGCCAGCAATTACAAGTCCAACAGATAGTCCTAAAAACTTATATAGTTTTCCCATCCATTCACTATCTCTTTTTGCTAAGTAATCATTTACAGTTACAACATGAACACCTTTTCCTGTTAGTGCATTTAAATATACAGGAAGTGTTGCAACTAAAGTTTTACCTTCACCAGTTTTCATTTCTGCAATTCTTCCTTGATGAAGAATAATTCCACCTATCAACTGAACATCAAAATGACGCATACCTAAAACTCTTTTAGAAGCTTCTCTAACTACTGCAAAAGCTTCTGGTAATATATCATCTAAAGTTTCTCCTTCATTTAACCTTTTTTTGAACTCTTGTGTCTTACCTGTTAGTTCTTCATCAGAAAGTTTTGATATTTCTGGTTCTAGTCCATTTATTTTATCTACTATTGGCATTACTCTTTTTACTTCTTTTTCACTATATGTGCCAAAAATTTTGCTAAATAAACCCATTTAATTTCCTTCTTTCAATTAATGTGTATGATGTGGCAAACTGAGTTTACCATACATTTAAATAATATATCATGAACTGTAATATATTGCAAGAATTTAACATAGAATTTAATTAGATAAATTGAAAGGACTGATATCATGTTTGTATGGAATATTAAATTAAATGGAAAAAAACTAGTAAAGATATTTCTTGTTATTATAGCAATTGCAATAACAATATATTTTGCAATTTCTGCATATATGATTTATAGCAATAGTTTTAAAGTAAAAGATGAAGTAAATAGTTCCAACATGATTAATATTTCTAATAATAATTATACTAACATTCTAAAGTCTGTACATGATGATATAGATTCTTATGTAGGTAAAGAAATATGCTTTTCTGGATATATTTATAGGTTGATAGATTTCAAAGAAACAGAATTTGTCCTTGCACGAGATATGATAATTAGTTCAGATATGCAAACATTAATTGTTGGTTTTTTGTGTGATTGCAAAAATGCCCAAAATTTTGCTGATAATTCTTGGGTCGAAATAAAAGGTGAAATTACAAAAGGTTCATATCATGGTGATATGCCAATAATTAAAATAAAAGAGATCAAACAAATAGAAAAGCCAAAAGATAATATTTATGTTTATCCTCCTGATGATACATATGTTCCTACTTCTGCTGCGTTTTAAATGAGAGGCACCTGCCTCTCATTATTTTCTATCTAATATAGTTTTAACTATTCCATTATCTATCATAGTTTCAAATACATTCTGTAAAATTATTAATACTATTGGGCCAATAAATAGTCCTATTATTCCAGAAAACTTGAATCCTGTATACATTGCTATTAATGTAAATACTGGATGTATTCCTATATTATTTCCAACAACTCTTGGCTCCAACAATTGATGAACCACGAGTATTATCACATACAAAGCAAATATTGCAATACCCAATTTTAAATCTCCATTTACAGCAGATATAATAGCCCATGGAATCATTACAGTTCCCGAGCCAAGTATAGGAAGTGCATCTACAAAACCTATTCCGAAGTGCAGACAAAAAAGGATAAGGAACATTTAAGCCACAAATTTTAAAGATATACAATCCTATCAATACCTCTATAAAAGATATAAGTATTAAAGTAGCTTCAGCTTTTAGGTATCCTCCTAATGTAGCTATTAATTTTTTTAGATGCATTCCAAATTTTTTTACCCATAGTTTTGGAAAATGATGTTCTAGTTGATCTAACATATACAATTTATCTGCACACATAAAATATGTTGAGAGTATTGTAATTACAATGTATATTCCTATTATTGGAAGAGAAGTTATGTTTTGAAGTATTGAAGTTAAAAAATTACTTATCCATTTTGTTAAGAATTCTAAAAAATTACTAGTTGCATTTTGAACTATTGAAATTACTTGCTTTGGTATTTTTACTTTTTCAAAATCTATGTTATTTATATATCTTTGAATTTGAATATATATTTTTTCTATATATATATTCAAACTTTGAAGTAAATTAGAAGAC